>Ga0157364_1003531_pt1 | contig 15180 bp, 18 predicted proteins | sample AttsexASBM2_FD_111476 | JGI IMG/M metagenome (GOLD analysis project Ga0157364, IMG submission 111476) | Fungus gardens microbial communities from leaf cutter ant in Ribeirão Preto, State of São Paulo, Brazil - Atta sexdens ASBM2 | ecosystem: Host-associated > Fungi > Mycelium > Unclassified ... | reverse complement strand
GACTAGGCTAGGTTACAATGCCTACCACATGAGGCGCTGACTGAGACTACTCCGGCGCAGCCGATTGTTGTCGTCATACCCTTTACCCATGTCCAGGTTGACTCCAGGAGGCATTGATTATAACACTTTTGATACTTTTAGAGGATCTATAGCTTGCTAGATCCTGGTTGCATTTGTCGTTCCACCAACTTTTTGAGCATTTGGTGATGTTAACAAGCTTCAAGTGCTTCGCCCATGAGCAATCAACTATGTCAGCCCAAATTGATACAATTTCATCCAAGTCCAATATGTTTGAAATGTTTGATATATCTACTTTAGTGAATGAAGTGATGACCTCGTTGACGAATTCCACTTCTTCAACACTGTTCTTGGTAAGTGTTCTTTTGTGAGTGGGGATGTGTTCTTCGATGATAAGGATAGAGATCGTTAGAGGTGCATGGTCTAATGTAAGCCGCCAATCTAGATGGATAGTATGGGAGTTGATCTCTGAGGAGTTGCACTGTAAAAACATTAGATCAATAACTGAGTTTGAATTGTTAGCATTGTCTGAGTACCTAGTAGGAATCTGATCAGTAGGAACTGAAAGGTTCAAATCAAAAGAATCAGCAATCATAAAAAGATCATCGCTAATTGAAGAGTGAAAATTATAAGAAGGATCCCATAAGCTATTGCAAATGTTAAAATCTCCTGTTATGATGAGAAGATTTCTAAGATTAAATTCCATATCCTTAAGATATTTTATCACAGAATGGGAGGAATCTGAGTAAACGTTCATGATCCAATAAATAACACCATTGTTAAAAAAGGAAGATAAAAGAATGTCTCTATGATTGATAATATCTTTACAAAGAGAGAAGCGAAGAAGAGAAAGTCTAGTGTTAATGAAAATGGCCACTCTTGGGTGATTGTTTGTCATTACTGGATCTCTTGTAAAAGTGAGCCAGTTGGGATGATTGACAATTTCCATTAAAGGGCTACCTTTATTATTGTCGTGACAAGGAATGGAATGCATGAAGGACCAGGAGGGTTTCTGGATGAAAATGATGTTGAAATTGGAATGGGCTTTGAGGATTATTTTGATGATGAAATTGTTTTTTCAGATGTTTTGTGAAAAGATTTTTAGGTTTTCTAAAATCATAGGTTGTTACCATTCACATTTGAACAAATTGAGTTTTTCCTGGTTTCCCAGAGTTTAGCGTATTCTTTGGTAAACCATTTCTTGTTGAAGCGGTGTTTCCAGAAAGGACAGTCATAAGAGTCCACCTAGTGGTCGCCTTTGCAGTTAAGGCATTTGAACATATGGGGGCATGGATCACCCTTCTTGGTCTTGAGTCTAGGAGGATTGGTCTTGTTGTTAGCTTTGCAACACCAAGCAAAATGCCAGTGATGATTAGTTAAGTGTGGACTGTTACACTTAAGACACTTGGCCTCTTGGATATGACATACTCTAGCCGTGTGACCCCACTTCCAACAATTCTTGCATTGTGGTACACCTGGGTTTATGTTGGCTCCTTGTACAGTAGTGATGAAGCTTCTGACATTAAAGCATCTGTTGATGATTTTCTTAGTATTTGACCTACTTTGAGTGTCCCAAATGTCAATCCAAACGATGGCCATGTCAGATTTGTGGGAAATCTTAATGATATGAGGCTTAGATGCGAGGATGATGTCATTAAAGATATGGTTGCTCTTGAGAATGCTTTCAACATTGTCTGAGGAGATACGAGAATTAGCATTCTTGCTGTTGTAAGAGATGCCTATGATTTTGAGATAAGACTTGGATTGCAGGAGTCTAGGGGACGAGATCTGTTCTGTATCAGAGGAGAGTGACAGTTATGTGTAACATCATGCTATAATCCTAATCTTAAGTTTTAAATAAGAAGATAAATGAAAAATAAAATAAAAATGAGAAAGAATATTAAGAAAATCAGAGTCTACTATCTTCAATTCTGACATGCTGTCAGGTATGGCTCATACTGGTGATAGGGGTCAAGCAAAAAAGAGATTATATTAGGATACAACAAGAACTATACAATATTAGCTCTTAACTGTGCACTAAAGAATTCAAGGGGAATAATATCAGCTTCAGGAATCAGGAAAAAGTGTAGAAACAATAATATAGAATAAGATTAGAACACATAAAACCCTTAAAAGGGCTCTTGTAAATACAAAAAGATGAAGTTAGGAAAGATCTTAAAAGAAATATATGAATAAAATCTGTTTGCAAACACTTCCCCTTAATAACACACTTCTGAATAGTGAACCTTACACTGTGTAACAAGCTCTTTTAATGTGAAGAAATGCACTGTTAACATGAGAAGGAGTAATAGCTCTAAATCCATCTAAAAGAGATAGTAAAAGCACATCATATTAAGTGGATGGCTGAGAAGACAAGAAAAACTACTAAGGCCAGAGTATAGGAAAAGGCTATATAGAGGCAGTATAAAGAGGAGGATATCAGAGTTGAAGACAGTGGACATAACTTTTTTCATTTTTCATTTTCATTTTATTATTTCTATTTTATCTTCTTTTCCATTTCTTTTACTGGTGGACTTAGGGTTAGGAGTTAGTGTGATATCACATGTAACTATCAAAAACTGTCACATCAGTCATATGATCACATGTCACAATGGAACATCATAGAAGGTTCTGGAAGGAAACAATATCATATAGCATGTTGTACACATGTTGACCTTAAGGATAATGTATGGCCCTTAGAATAGGCTAATAAAAGTGTAGAAATACATTGGGGACTTCTTGTTGAGTTCTCTTGTGATCCCTACTTGATATCCACTTTGAGATTTATTACTTGTGTTACTATTGGTCTTTTGACTAGTGGTTACCACAACAGAAATAGAGAGTTGTTTGAGAGATTTGTAGGGCTTGTGATGCAGAGGTTTGAATTGTATACAAGTGATACAGAACTTGTAGAATTGTTGTATATTAGTATAAAGGCTGGGCCAGAAATAACTACAGTGAATGAGTTCTAGTGTTTTGTTTTAACTGAAGTGGTCAGCAAGAATATGATTGTAATTATACTGGAGAATGTATTTGTTGAAATTACTAGTGGATAGTATATAGATTCTGTTATTAAGATGATAAAGACTGTTAGGGTCTATAGACCAATAACCATCTATAGGAATATGTTTTTCAGTAGTAAGATTACTAGAAATTGCTGAATGAATGCCTTGATACAGAGTATCAAGATTAACAACTGTAGCTATGCAAAGGAAAGGGAAAAAAAGGACTGTAACTTATATGGAGGCTGCAAGTTGTTTTTGAGTAAAAATTGGTTTGAAGTTATGAGAGTTGATTATGGTATAGCTAGTATTTCTCTCTTTAGAGTATATGTTCTACCATCTAATATGAGTATCTAGTTTGGTGCCAAGATATCCAAAACAGAATCTGATGACAAGATTGAACTATGAGAGATATTTGGACTACTGTACTTGTTTCCAAGTCAACATCTTGGTAGTAAAAAAATACTTAAGATTTTTATGATCCATAACAATATTGATAGGAATGTCTAGATTTTCTAAATAGTGGTGCCAAATTTTGAAAGTCTCAAAAATAGCTAGAAGTTCCTTATTATACATGTTATAATTTAACTCTGCTATGGTAAAAGTGCAGAAGTGAAAGGCAGCTGGATGAACTTTATTCTCTTCATTTACAATAGAAAGAATTGTAGTGAGAGCATAGTTAAAGGCATTGGTTTTTATGATAAGTTGAGTATTGGGAATTTAGTACATAAGAATTGGTATGAAGATGAATGCTTTCTTTAATAAGTTGAAAGCATTATGATAGAAGGAGTCAAACTTCCAGAGAATGTCCTTTTAGGTGAGATAGGTCAATAAAATAATGATGTTTGAGTAGTTGAAAATAAACTAGTAGTAAAAATTAGCAAAACCTAAGAAGAATTGAATATCCTTAACTTTCTTAAGCTCTGGCCAGTCTTGGATAATCTTTTCTTTGTTGTTAGACATAGTAAGGCTGGAAGAAGAAAGAATATATCTCAGATATTCTACTAACTTAGAGTGAAACTTGTATTTCTCTACTTTGGCATAAAGGCTAGTCTTGTAGAGATACAACTTAGATCTCTGAGTTTAAGATAAAAGCACATTCTTATATTAAGTAACATAAGAGAACTCAATAGAGTTCCAAGTACAAACTAATCTATTTTATATACTATAGACCATAGTCTGTGTATATACTACAACTAATTTATATACTCTCTATAAGGCCAACATGTTGTTGCTATGTTATATGATATTATTTGTTCTAAGATTGTAAAAGCAATCTTCTTTGTGTCACATGATTATGTGACCTATGATTATAACATATCCATGCTTCTATTATACTTTATGACTTGTATAATTATCATATGTAATGTTACATCATACTTTTTACCTAAGTCCAAAATAAATAAATAAAAATATAAAAACCAAAATAAAATAAAATAAAGTAAAACAAAGTTCAATGTTTATAACTCTGAAACTTGAGTACTTCCTTGACATACCAGTGGTATTTGGACATATTTGTCAAGAATGCAAGAAGTGGACTTAATCTTTCTTATTTTCTTTTCTTATTTTTATTTTATTTTTGATTTATTTTCCTTTATTCTATTTTTAGAGCCAGGGTTAGAGGAACAAGATCACACTGTCACCCAACAGGTCACATCAGGTAACATGGTCATGAGCCATATGACACATGGAAGAACATAGAACATTCTGGAAGGAGTGATGTTATACAACATGCAATACACATGGTCATTTAGGGTAGGCTAGAAATAGCTCACACAGACCACTAGACATTAGTATATAAGATAGACCATCTTGTACCGAGTTCTCTATCGAGTTCTCTTGTGTAAACCTTATATAAGATTCTTCTTCTATCTAGCACTAAGGGCTTAAGTCGTAACATTAGAACTCGATAGCCTTTTCTGAGACTGTCTAGCATAGGACCCTCTCACAACCCTCACTCTCTTATCATCCTCGACCAAAGGACAACACCGCCCTTTAGTCAAGAAGAATAGCTGGACCCTAGGCTTAAGAGGAGCGCTAGTTAGGCAGAGGAAGTCTAGCTGTTTAGTTGTACCAAAGCCCACTGGTGCAGGTAGACATATTACCTTGTGTAGATGTGCTAGATAGCTCTTTCATAGTAGAAGCCTCATGCTGTAGTACTCTCTTGTAGCCTGTACACACAGAGGAACAGCAAGCATCAATAAGATCTTGCCTAGAGTAGAACATCTTTCTTAAGACAAAATTGTGTACAATTTAATTAGGGTAGTAGTTAGTAGTCAGGTAGTCAGTAAACGGTGTAGGCAGAACAAGAAGAGGGTCTGCTACCACCTACAGAGATTTCACGAACAGAATATGGGTCGGAAACCAAGTCCAGTGCAAGATCGGTCCTTTCGGCTTAAGAACAATCACCCCCACCAACCCTGCCACCCGCATCATCATCACTAGCACCATCAACCACACCACCACCACCACCACCTTACATAATGAGTCAACATGATATCAACCTAGAACAAGTGGTATGGCAACAACAGGAGCAGCTAGCAGCACTGCAGGCAATAATAGCCCAGGCTGGGCTAGGAGGAGCAGAGGGAGCAGCAGCATTTGCATGGCCCAATATACAAGTAGAAGTAGCAAGGCTGCAGGAGTTTGATGGGAGTTTTGGAAAGATGGCCAGATTTATTACAGCATGTAAGCTGTATGTATACATGAAGATGAGAGGAGTGGTAGTAGAAGAACAGATCCAATAGGTGCTGTCGTATGTGTAGGGAGGGTCAGTAAACATCTGGAAAGAGAACATGTTAGAAAATCTGGAAGGAGGATGATTAGAATATAAGACAGTAGGGGAATTTTTGGCAGACATAAAGAAGGAGTTTGGAAGAGGTGACAAGGAGGTGGTGAAGGTAGCAGAGCTGCAGAAACTAGAACAAGGAAACAAGACAATAAAGGAGTTTGTATAAGAATTTAGAAGAGCAGCCAGGGGAAGTGAGTATGAGGGACGCCCCCTCATCAAAGAATTTAAGTGAGGGATGAATGGCGCGATTAGAAGGAAGCTAATGGAAGTGGAACAACAGCCAGAAACCATAGAGCAGTGGTATGACAGGGCAACAGCCCTTGACTAGAACTGGAAGGAGAGTAGAAGAGAAAAAGAAAGGCTAAGGAGTGGAAGGAACCAGGAGGAGCAGAGACAAGTAATGCCACGACCACTAGTGTGGCAGAGGAGGCAAATGCCCCCTTAGCAGGCGACAATAGGGCCTGCTCTGATAGAGGGAGTAGAGAGGACAAACACAATAATAGTATGCCCATAGCAGAGGACAGGGTTGGTGCAACGTAACCCATACGCCATGGTGGTGGACAGAGGGAGGAACTGCTATGCCTATGGAAAATTTGGGCACATGGCCCGCCACTACAGAAATCAGGGAGGAAGGGGAAGAATGGAAGAGAGAAGAATGGAACTGGAAAGGGAAAGGTTCAAGGACAACATGGAACAGATCGAACATTTAAAAGAGGAGAAGAACTTAGAAGCCCTCAACTAAGTTTTTATAACAAGTTTAATGTATTAGACATAGAAATAGATGCTAGTACATTGAAACCAGGGGGAACTAAGAAGAAAGTAGAAGTAAGAAAAGCAGAGGGGAAGTCTGTTATAGCGACCACTCACCGGAATGGCACTTGTAGTTTGCTTACTTCAGCAAAGCTCTCAGTTGGCTATCTAGTAGTGGGGATTACAAGAGAACTCAACAAGGAGCCCTCGCTGTATTGTTCCTCTATTTATATAAATACAATGTAGTCCATGCTACAACAATGTGTCTACCTCATGTCCTATTACTTATCCACCATGTGTTTTCCTTAAGGCCACCATGCTTCCTACATATGCTCTAATGTTATACTCTTAATCTCTGCTGTACATGTGCACACTATGTGTACACCATGAAGAACCCTTGTCCCTTGACGTCATCTCTACCTCTAACTCTAATCTAAACTTCTCTCGATCCTTCTAGACCATTAGTCCTTCCAGACTGTTCTAGACTTTGTCACATGACTTCTAGATCATGTGCTCTTCCTCTGTTGTAGACTAATAATTATTTACTATTCTATGTCCAGCTAACCCTAACCCTAGCCAAAGTCTGTTCACACACTCGTCTTATAACAAAGCTGCTTAGGGAGATTATGGTAAAGATAGGACTAGAAAGGATAGACATGCAGAAAGGAATAACGGTGTAGGCATTGTTAGACAGTGGAGCAATAGGGTTAGTAATGAGCTCAGAATTTGCCTGAAAACAGGGGTTCCAACTGAAGAAGTTGGAGAGACCAATGAATGTGAGAAATGTGAACAGGTCGCTGAACAAGAAAGGACCCATAGAATATACAGTAGAAGTAAACATCTACTTCAAAGGACATAGAGAAAGGACAGTGATTGATGTGATAAGGGGACAAAAATGGACAGTGATTTTAGAAATGCCATGGCTAGCACACCACAATCTAGAAATCGACTGGAGGACAGGGGAGGTAAAAATAACGAGGTGCCCAGAAGAGTGCGGAAAGCAGTAGAGACCAGAACAGGAGAAGTCAGAATGGCAGAAGCAGAAGGAGGAAGAAGCCAAAGCAGAAGTAGGAAAGAAGCGAGAAGAAAGGGAGAAGAGGAAGCAAAGAGGGAATAAAACAGTAGAAATAAAAAGAGTGGCAGAAGAGTGGGAAATTTGGGATGAGAAGGAAGAAGCAGCAAAGTCAGAAGAAGAGGCAAAGAAACTGGTCCCTGAGAAGTTCCACTGGTGGATTAAAGTGTTCAGTAGGAAGCAATCAGAGAGAATGCTGATGAGGAAGATGTGGGATCATGCGATAGAAATGAAGGAAGGATTTGTGCCAAGGAAGGGGAAAGTATATCCATTATCAAGAGAAGAAAGGGAAGAGGTTAGGGAGCTTATAAGGAAGCAGCTGAGGAAAGAATATATCCGACTGTCCAAATCGCCACAGATGGCACCAGTGTTCTTTGTGGGAAAAAAGGGTGAAAAGAAGAGAATAGTCTAGGACTACAGGTACCTGAATGAATGAACCATTAAAAATAACTATCCTTTACCCTTGATATCAGATGTGTTGGAGAACATTGGAACAAAAAAGGTTTTTATGAAGATGGACCTAAGGTGGGGGTATAACAATGTAAGGATTAAGAAAGGAGACGAGTAGAATGTGGCGTTCACCACACCAGAAGGGTCCTTTGAACCTATGGTGATGTTCTTTGGGTTGACCAACTCACTAGCAACGTTCCAAGCAATGATGAACAAGTTGCTAAGAGACCTGATTAACACAGGGAAGGTGGCAGTGTTTATAGATGACATTATAATAGGAATAGAGACGGAAGAGGGGCATGACAAAATAGTAGCAGAAGTAATTAAAAGGTTGAAGGAGAACGACTTGTACATAAAGCTGGAGATATGTAAATGGAAGGTCAGGGAGGTAGAGTTTTTAGGAGTTGTTATAGGACCAGACAGGATAAAAATGGAGGAAGAGAAGGTGAAGGGTGTTTTGGACTGGCAGATGCCGAAGTGTGTCAAGGATGTGCAAAAGTTCTTAGGATTGGCAAATTACTACCGTCGATTCATTGAAGGCTTTGCACTCATAGCTAGGCCTTTGCATGACATGGTGAAGAAGGATCAGAAGTGGGACTGGACTGAAAGGCAGGAAAAGGTGTTTAGAGAATTGAAGGAATGATTTACAAAAGAACCAGTGTTAGTAGCACTGGACTTAGATAAAAAATGAGGATGGAAGTAGATGCATTGGACTATGCTACAGGAGGGGTGTTATCAATGGAGTGTGAGGATGGGTTATAGAGACTGGTAGCATTCCTCTCAAAATCATTAAATGAAACAGAGAGGAATTATGAGATCCATGATAAAGAGATGCTAGCGATCATAAGAGGGTTGGAAAACTAGAGGCATTTACTGGAAGGTACACACTTTAAGTTCGAGATCTGGACAGACCACAAGAACTTAGAATACTTCATGAAGACCCAGAAGTTAAATCGGAGACAAGCCCGATGGGCACTTTACCTGTCAAGATTTGACTTCACTCTGAAGTATGTCCTAGGAACAAAAATGGGAAAAGCAGACAGACTTAGTAGGCAATTGGACTGGAAAGTAGGAATAGAAAAGGACAATAACAATCAAGTATTTATAAAAGACAATTGGATTTGTAGCCTAGAAGAAGTAGTAATAGAAGAACCGGAGGTAGATATAGTAGAAAAGATTAAAAAGGCCAGGAGTAAGGACAAGGAGGTAGTTAGAATAGTAGAGGAGATGAAGAAGGCAAGAGTAAAGAAATTGAGAGGAGTGGAGTGGAAGGTAGAGGGCGACCTAGTATTGAAAGAAGGAAAAATATATGTACCGAAAGATGGGGAGTTAAGAACAGAGATAATCTGATTATATTATAATGTGCCAGTAGCAGGATATGGAGGATGATGGAAAACAGTAGATTTGGTGATGAGGAACTACTGGTAGCCAGTGGTGATGAGCAATATAAGAAGGTATGTGGAAGGATGTGATCTATGTCAAAGGATGAAGAATAGGATAGAGGAAGTGGTAGGGAAGTTGAAGTTAAACAAGGTGCCAGAAAAACCATGGTCACATTTAATGGTGGATTTCATCACAAAGTTACCGATAGTAGCCAGGAAAGACGTGATCCTAGTAGTCTGCGACTGGTTATCAAAAATAACACACTTTGTGGCCATAACTGAAGGAACATCAGCAGAAGGATTAGCAAGATTGTTTAGAGACAATGTGTGAAAGTTGCATGGGTTGCCAGAGAGTGTGGTGTTGGATAGGGGACCATAGTTTGCAGCAGAATTGACGAAAGAGTTGAATAGGATGTTAGAAATAAAGATGAGGTTGTCCACAGCGTTCTACCCACAGATAGATGGACAGACGGAATGAATGAACCAAGAACTGGAACAGTACCTGAGGTTCTTTGTGGATCATAGGCAGAAGGATTGGCCAGAGTGGTTGGCCTCAGCAGAGTTTGCGGTGAACAATAAGGTCCACATAACAACCAAGGTTTTGCCCTTCATGGCAAACTATAGAAGAGAATTGAGGATGAAGAGAGATATAAGAAAAAGGGGAAAAGTAGAGAAAGCGACAGAATTTGTAGAAAGAATAAAGAAGGTGCACGAGGAAGCAGGGATAGCATTAAAGAAAGCACAAGAAGACATGAAGAGGCAGGCAGATAAAGGGAGGAAAGAAACTGAAGATTGGAAAAGAGAAGATAGAGTATTATTGAGCACCAAGGACTTAGTGTTCAAGGAAAGACCAGAAAGGAAATTAGTGGATCAATACATAGGCCCATATACAATTGAGGAGGTGGTATCCACCAATGCAGTCAAACTACGACTGCCAACCTCGATGAGGATCCATCCAGTTGTGAACATCAGTCAGATAGAACGATACAAGGAGCAAGTGGAGGGACAGAGAAAAGAAGAAGAAAAACCAATAGAGGTGGAAGGAGTCAAAGAATAGGAGGTAAAGAAAATATTAAATAAAAGAAAAATAAGAGGAGTCGAGAAGTACTTAGTACAGTGGAAGGGGTTCATGGTGGAAAGCAATACATGGGAAAGGAAGGAGGATCTGGAGCATGCAAGAGAATTGGTGAATGAGTTCAAAGGAAGAATGAATGCAGAGGTAAGGAGACAGGAGAAGATAGATATGGCAGAAGAAAAGGACTTCAGGAGAGAGGAGTTGCCAGGGAAGTTTACAGCAAAAATGCTATATGGATGGGACGATGGAAAGTTTGAAGTAGAATATCTGAGGAAGTTAGAGAGGAATTGGCAAAAATGGAAGTTAGTTTCTCTGGAGGAGAAACCTTAAAGGAGGGTAATATCAAGAACGCAAGAAGTGGACTTAACCTTTCTTATTTTCTTTTCTCATTTTTATTTTATTTTTGATTTATTTTCCTTTATTCTATTTTTAGAGCCAGGATTAGAGGGACAAGATCACACTGTCACCCAACAGGTCATATCAGGTAACACAGTCATGAGCCACATGATATATGGAAGGACGTAGAATATTCTGGAAGGAGTGACGTTATACAACATGCAATACACATAGTCATTTAGGGTAGGCTAGAAATAGCTCACACAGACCACTAGACATTAGTATATAAGATAGACCATCTTGTACCGAGTTCTCTATCGAGTTCTCTTGTGTAAACCCTATACAAGATTCTTCTTCTGTCCAGCACTAAGGGCTTAAGTCGTAACAATATTGTTGAAGTAGATGAGTATATTATTTATAGATCATAACATAGATATTAAAAAAGATTGTTTATGAATCACTCAAAGGCTATGAAAGTATTATTAAGACTGAAGAACATTACAGACTACTCAAATAATCTATAATGTATCCTAAAAGTAGTCTTTAATTCATTACCATTAGTAATGTGAATCAAGTGGTAAGTATGGCAAAGATCTATTTTAGTATATACTTAAGCTTTGTGAGATAAGTCCAGTAGATCAGAAATAAGAGAAAGTGAATAACAATTCTTTTTTGAGATATAGTTGAAACTATAGAAGTTGATACATAGGTATAGTAAACCATTTTTCTTTTTGATGAATAAGACTAGTACACTATGTAAAGATGAGGTTGGTTAGACAAAACCTGTATTGAGGTTTTTCTCAATGAATTTTTTGAGAGCTTCTTGTTTGGACACCAAAAGAGAGTATATAAGGCTAACTCAAGGTTAAATACCCTTTTTTTAAGTTGATCTTGAAGTTATAAGAACAATGAAGAGTGAGAACTTCAACGTTAGCTTTGCTAAAGACATTGAAAAATTTATAATACTTAGAAGTGATATTTAAGAGGTCAGAAGCCTCTATAAGTTGTATACAGTTGGCTTGTATATTTAAAGAGTAAAGATAAAGTTGAAATTTACTAAAGTCTGGAAGCTTTAATGTATATAATAATATTATAGCACCAATAATAGTAATGTTAGATTACTTAGAAGTAGACATAGAAGTCTCAGATACAGATGTGAGAACTGCAGAGTCTAATGATTGCAGAGAGATGTTAGGAGATAATGAAGATGCTAATAGTATGTTAGTTGCAATGTAAGAGAAAGCAAGATTTTTCCACAAAGATGGATAGAAGTTTATTGACTCATTTACCTAGTTAATCAGTGGATTGTGTCAGATGAGCCAGTTATATCTAAGAACCAAAGAGCAAAAATAGCAATTTTGGAGATAATACTGTTTGATGAACTATCAAACAAGTAAAAATCAACTACTAGGATTGCAGATATCTTTAGGTTGTAAATATTCACAAATTTCAATTTTACAAAACAATGAGTAGACCTGGAGTTGACCAGAGCTTTAAATAGGGTTTTGTTGGTGATCATAACCAAGAATCAAAGAAAAAGTAAGAGAAACAAAGAGAGAGTAGAGATCAGAAAGAGTAGATGTATTAAGTTGAATAGGACTCATTACTGTATAGAAAATATCAATATAGCCCTTAGTCTGTGTGGAGTTCTGGTGGTTACTTTCTATTTTTCTAAGGATGTCATAGTATGTTTGAACCTTTATATTTTATTTTTATTTTATTTTATTTTAATTTATTTTCTTTGATTTGATTTTTTGTTTTCTTTTTCTTTTATTATCTTGGATGATGAAAAGGCACATGATGTAGTCACATGACATATGACAAAACAATTACATCATAGGCCTAGAACATTGGAGAAAAAACTAGAAGAAATAATATCAAGGCACATGTCTATGATATGTTGTCCTCATGGTATACTTATGGCTAATATATGGACTTTAGGGTAGGGTTATTTATTGCTAGCATAGACCATGTATCTATTATATAAATAGAGTAGCAATTCATTAGAAACTTCTTGTTGAGTTCTCTTATGATCCCTATAAGACTCTTGCTCTACAACATTATCTAGTTGTTATGACTTAAAGCTAGTCAATGAGAAGAACCTTGTATAGAGTTTGCATAAGAGAACTTGATAAAGTTCCTAGTACAAAGTATCTACCTTATATACCACACTAGATGGTCTGTGTTACTACTACTTTTAGAATGTTCCACCATGTTCCATCATGACCACATGACAGTTGTGACTGTAATGTTATGTTAAACCCTAACCCTAAATAAAAGAGTAACAAAAAATGAAAATAAAATAAAATAGAGTCTATTGTTCACAACTCTGATATTAGTATACTATTGACCATCTTGGTTAGTGGTTGTTACAACAGAAGGCTTCTCAGAAGCAGCTACTAAAGTACCATAGTCTTTTGGAGTGATCTGTCAATATACTGTTAGAATAGGTAAAACTTGCTTCAAGTGGATATTTATGATCGGTCATATAGGAAGAAGGTTAAATCAAGTATAAAACCTTGTCTGAAAACAAATATAGATATCTATGAGATTAGGCAAGATACCTGAGTTACAGATCAAGCTTGGAGGCTTATTCATAAATAAGCAATATGATCTCAGATAATGATATTGATCTTAACTTATATATTGTACCTACTGTTTGTTACATGGTCATAATTTTGGATAATGAGGTATCAGAAAGGACTAGCTACTATCTTAGTCAAAGAAGTGAGAGGAGGTGTTAGAAGATTCTGAATGGATTCTTAGTCAAATCTTAATCAATTTCTAGACTAAAAACTATAGAGTATTTACTTAGTCTTAAATACTAAGTCTGTAGTCAGAACTGTGGCTAGGGAATAGTAGTGTAGGGAATAACTAAGTAGACATTATAAAGATGGTTTCTAAGATATAAGACAACTAAAAGTCTAGATAATATATATTTTCAATAAGGTCAACAGATTGTTGCTATACTGTATAATGTTATCTATTCTAAACCTTTTACAACTTTCTTTATATTATGTGACATGTGATAGTGACATGTGATAGTGACAGTGGCATATATAACCATCAAGTTACTAAGAGATGAAATATGAAAGACTAATTCATATAGAAACAAGCATAGATATAGAAGTACACCTAAGTATAGTTAGAGTTCTATTCAAAGGTTAGAAAGCAAATATCTCAGAAGTTGGTCTATGATATGACTGTAGTCTGTTTCTTAAGATAAAAGTCAAACTTATGGTTTCTTATATTATAATAGAGATACAGATTATTTTCAAGCCACTTGTACTCATCATTAGTCAACTTACTATTGTTAGCTAGCTTAGAAGAGAGGTTCATTCATAGGAAATTAAACTGTTTCTTAGGAGTAGGTAACAACAAATTTAATGCCTTGAAAGGTGACAATTTGGTGGATAAGGCCACTAGAGATGTATTTGTCTTGTTTTAGGGACCCATAGTATTGCTAGCAGAGAAAGTTTTATCTTGCTTTTATGAGTAAGACTTAAGAGCCTTCTTTTTTGTCTGTCTTACATAGTGGCATTTGCAGTCATGCTTCCAGTAGTAGTGATCAATAGTTATTGCTAAGGTATATATTCTAGAATAAGATAGGCTTACCTTGTTTCCAGATGAAGATTGGATTCTGAATCCAATTGTATAGTTTTTAGTAGTAGCAGTAGCAAAGAATACTATTCTAATTGGGAGGTATAGTATATGAAGTTTATATTTTATGTGAAGATCTTGTTGCTAGACTTTATATAGAGATTATTTAACATTTTTACCATTTCACTGACAGAGTCTAAGAGACTAAAATGTTAATGTAGTTCATTAGCAAATAGATTCTAACTAGAGAACCAGTCTTGAAGAATACTTTGGTCTTCCTGTTTGAGACCTATCTGAAACCAGTTCTGGGCTACTCTAGAAAAATAAATTATTGCAAAATTGATGTTTGTAATGTTTACATAAAATTGTGCAAGATTTTCATGGAAGTAAAGGTAATATTGAAACAGAAAATTATTGAGCTTGTTGTTACGATCAACACCTCCTGAATGTAGCATGGATATGGGCAAAGGGTAATGACAACATGATTAGCTACGCTGCATGTAGCTCAGTCAGCACCTCATGTAGTAGGTATACTGTCCTTACTTCATCCTCATGTTCTATGATTCGTTCTCTTCATGTACTCCAGACACTTGCCTCATAGACTATCTGTATATATAGTATAGATACTACTCTGTATTCCTTATGCTTTACCAATTGAACTCTATTCCTATCCTTCCTCAAGTCTTTGCCTAAGTTGCAACCTG
>Ga0157364_1003530_pt1 | contig 15183 bp, 6 predicted proteins | sample AttsexASBM2_FD_111476 | JGI IMG/M metagenome (GOLD analysis project Ga0157364, IMG submission 111476) | Fungus gardens microbial communities from leaf cutter ant in Ribeirão Preto, State of São Paulo, Brazil - Atta sexdens ASBM2 | ecosystem: Host-associated > Fungi > Mycelium > Unclassified ... | reverse complement strand
TCCATCTGCTCTTCCATGTATATTTGTGATTTAACCCACTCTTCTATGATTATCTGCTTTGTTATTCACTCTTCTGCTATTCATTCTCCAGTTTGTCATTCTAACTGTTCCTGACCTCATAGTATTTATTATCATTCTGCACTCATGTAAGCAATGATAAATTGGAATGTCAATCAAGATATATAGGATAGCTATTGCCTTCTGAAACCTCATTCTGTTCTCTTAGGTTTTCTTGGAGGTAGATCATATAGTCAATACTTAGATAAGTCTGTTATGGAATGCTTTAATATGTCACATATGTCATGATACAAGAAAGTGTAGACAGACTTTAGTGAGATATTTATAGATAGTTATATTATTAGTCTATGACAAGAGAGAGAAGGCACATGACATTATATCATAAGGCCTAAAATAGTCTAGAGTGGTCTAGAGCAGTCTGGAAGGATTTATGGTCTAGAAGGATTGAGAAGAGTCTAGAGATGGAGTGACATCAAGGAATATGTTAACAGCATGGGTTCTTCATGGTGTACACATGGTGCGTGCATGAACGATGGAGATTAAAAGAAGGGTTTAGGGTATGATGTCAGGGCATATGTATATAGCATGCTGGCCTTGAGGTAGATGTATAGTAGATGAGTAATGGACATGAGGACAGGGTATGGACATTAGGGTAGGCATAGAGAAGTCATAGCACAGACCAAGGACACTTATATAAATAGTTGGTAGACTACTGTTGTGGTTCCCTGTCGAGTTCTCTTGTGAATTACACAACTTGTGTTTCCTACTAGATATCCGCCTAAGAGATTTACTTGTAGTGTTGCTATTGGATATTGGTCTAGTGGTTGCCACAACAATATACCTCTGACATCTGCACCTCTAGGGAGGATAACACTCTAATTCCAACTACCATCAATTTAAGGACCAAATATCCTGACCTTGCATTCCTTATCAATCCATGAAGTTTAAATGGCAACCTTCATAGTGACTGACCATCCAAAGTATGTGCAGAGTAATTATTATTAGATTGTCATCTCTGTATTTAAGAACATAGTTATGATGTATTGTTCTCTAGTCTAATAATCAACTTGAACTATGCTATATTCATGCTCTTTTATCTGAATTTTTCCTTCTCCAAAATTATGACCATGCAATATATAGGCCAGACACAATATCATTTGTTGAAGCCAAAATTGTCTTATCCATATAATATTCACTTCTAGTCTTTTTCCATTACCTAACTTGCTAAGTTTCCTTTCTGTCCTATCTTTTATACTATTGTGGATAAATCAGTGAATGTGATTTATCTCTAAAATAATTTTTATTTTATTTTTATTTATTATTTAAATAAATATTTACTCAAATACCTATAGAAAAAGTCACATAATATATCACATAATGTAATATTATTAAGACACATAACAAAGTATATAACTATGGTCACATGATATGAAAGATAGTAAAAGATTCTAGTAGATAATTAGATTATAAACTTTAGAATAGAAGTAAAAGTACTATATACAGACCAAACATCAAATATATAAGTAGTAGACAAATCTAACAGAAATTTTTGTTGGATTCTCTTGTCAAACTACTACTACCATTGTTAAGAAGCAACTGTCACTACAATATAGTTCCTAACTAAGTACTTTATGATATTTTTAGCTTTCTAACTTGATTTCTTAGCTTTACTCTTTATTTATAACTATTTCTGACTACTAAGATATGATAATTTACAATTATGAGATATCTTTAAAATAAAATAGACCCCATAGTATTTAAAATAATTATTATCTCTAAGATGTAAGGAAACTAACTCTTATACAAAATCCTAGCACTCAAACATTGCTAATACCTATATCAAACTCTATAAAGATTCTACTTTCCATTAGTTAGTAATCTCTGAACACTACCAAACTCCACAGAGTTCATTAAGCTAATACTACTGCTCTCTACTACCAAACCTTATTAAATATTACCTAGTATATTAGCACTATTTCATTTTATATGTCACTACTATATACTTTTTTTTTAGCTAACTTTTTAGATACTTTTATCAGAGTTTCTGATCACTTGAATGCAATAATTATTTGGTTATGCTAATGTTGTTCTACTATATTAGAATATACTCAAGTAGTGTTTAAGATAGCTAACATCTCTAAAAGCTCTTATTTTATTTCTTAGAATTCTCCTAGAGATAAATATTACTTGCAATATGTCTAGACAATATAGTTAGAATTCTTCTGGAGATTATAAACTCTATATATCCTGTGAACTTTGTCTAGCTGTCCTAATATAAGAGTTTTATTTTATTATCTGAGAATATTTATATAACTAGTTATAATATAAGTTAGTTGTTATAACTTAAGATTAAGAGATAGGTCAAAAGAGGAATCTTGTATTGGTTTAATACAAGAGAACTTAATAGAAATCCAGTTATAAAGTGTTTATCTTATATACACTTGGCTAATAGTCTGTACTACACTAAATCTAATCTATCCTAAATGATATGTGTACTATATGCTATTGACATATGGTATAACATCATTATTTCAGAATATTTTATATTCTTCTATGATATATGATTGTGTAATTATGATATGCAACATTATGCTAATCAAGTATCAGGCATAGTTTACACCAGGGGTAAAAGTCCATAAAATAAACTCAGAGATGTGCAAGCTTGTGAAATGACCTTGGCTTTAGCTTATGTGCTGTACTGTCTGTTTACCACATGGTTGCAACTTTAGATGGAAGGGAAAAGTCCAAGATAGAAGTAAGTGCTGATTGGTATATCACTGTTAAACACTGAAGATCAAGTTTAATAAGAATTATCTTCATCAATTATCAGACTAGCAAATTACAATATAACTACTAGTTTTATATATAAGTACTGACTATAGAAGATGCACAGAGTTTCAGAGATATAGCTCCTATTACTCCAAGTGAAAGTTTCAGTGGTAGAACACTGACAGGAGTATGATTCTACCATAGAAGACTGAGTTAGATAGAAGTATTCCTATCATAGAAGATGGAATTGTTGCATCACTACCACAAGGGCGTATTGCAAGAAAGGTAGCTACTGTAAAAAGTAAGTTTGTAGATTAGATATTGATAAGATAGTATCACTGTAAGGATGTATTTTCTAGACAGGTAGACTTGGCATATGATACCAAGTTCCAAATAAAAGTAAAATGAAAATAAAATTGAAAAGTGAAATAAAATAAAATAAAATAGAGTTCACTATCTTTAATTCTAACATTAGTCTACTTTTGAGTATTGGTTTGGCAATATTTATACTAATTTACTCTAAAGTACAACTAAGTTCTTTTAGTAAATTCTATAATATTTTCTTGTTGTGTGACTGTGTGACTGTGACTATGTGACCCAAAATTTGTGACATTCATATTATAGTTTCTTATATAAGTCCAAATAAAGAAAGATAAAAGAAAAATTAAAAAAACCTAATCTAAGTCTAAAGTCTAAGTTTAAATATCTAAGCTATCTTTAATCTAGAGTTAGAGTTTGGAAAGACAAACTCTAACACTAGTAAAATATATTGTCTTTTTAAACTTTGATTCTTAGTTTAGTTATGTTTAATCTTTTTAGTTGCTATAAGAGAGTCTTCTGCTTTGTCTGAATTCAAGTCCATAATATCTGCCAAGTTCTGAGTCAACTCTATGGTTATTTTATTTTCCAAGTCCTATATCAATATTCCACTGCAATACTATGAGACTTTCTTAACTCTTATAGTATCTCTATAGATATCTACTCATTCTTTTATAACCATTAATTTATCTCCTTCAGCTACTAATCAATGAGCTTCTACTATCTGATAATGTTCTACTGAGATTTCTGACTATACAGCTTCATTATTCTGTAGTTAGATTACTAAATGTTCTATCTAATATTCTACTTGATTGGTATGGACTCTTAAGTACTGAGAGTAGCTGTTATTTTCAGGAAACTCTATCCTGTTTTCTTAGAATTTTGCTGAAGTTATAAATTCTGCTGAATCACTATAGTCTTTATCTAGTTGCTATAATAGCTAATATTCTAAATACTCTATTATCTATTACAATCTAATAGAACAATACTAGGCTAACCATCAGAATAATAGTATACAAATTTGAGTCAAAGTATCTAGAATATTACCTAAAAAGATAGAGCATATTTGGAGTAACAGAGAGTGGTAAACTGTTAGATGTGGTTTATACTTTGTTATTTGAAATCTGATAAGGATCTCTTAGAAGTCCAAATAGGTTATTTAAGTATTATCCAAGAATATGGAAGTAGGAGTCAGAATGATCTTTGGCTTTAGCTTATGTACTATATTTCTATATTAAGACCTAAGCTCAAAAGTAAGAGTAAAAAAATAATCTTGTATAGAGTTTATACAAAAGAACTCAATAGAGTTCCTAAGTATAATCTATCTATCTTATATATACTAGGCTAATAGTTTATGCTATACTCAACCTAGCCTACCCTAAAAAGCATATATTTGCTTTAAGGTCAACATATATATTATATATTATATATTATTATTATTCTAGGACCTTTTACAATGTTCTTTGTGATATGTGATCATATAACTATAACTTGTGACAGTTACATATAATGTTATACTAACTCTAATCCTAAATCCAAAATAAGAAATGAAATAGAGTCTACTATCTTTAACTCTAATACTCTATGAGTTGTACTTGTTATAATCTCAAGACCTTAGAAAAAGGAATCTTATATACTAAATCTCCATGGTTTGTGCTACTACTACCCTAAATAACCATATGTTATATATGCTGTATGATGTTATTCTTCTAGAACCTTCTACTTCCTTCTATTGCTATCTTGTAACTGGTGACTATTACTATGACTGTATCATGTAACTTATAACAGTGTGACAGTGATATCATGCTAACCATAACCCCAGTTCCCAGGATAAAAGATAAAATAAAATAAAAGAAAAGAAAAGAAAGTCAAAAGAAAAGTCAAAAGAAACTTGGGTCTAAACTTTGTAAGTGTAACATTACCCTCCCTTCAAGATTTCTACTCCCAGAGGAACCATCAGCTTCCCTTGTCATCTTTCCCTTCTACTTTACCCAATTTCTTTCTAGCTTTCTTAAACATTCCATCTCAAACTTCCCATCATCCCATCCATATAATATTTTCACTGTGTATTTTCCCAGTAACTCACCCCTTCTAAAGTTTCTTTCTTCTGCCATGTCTAACTTTTTCTGTCTTCTCACTTTTGTATTTATCTCTTCTTCAAACTCTACTACTACTTTTTTTATATTTTTTAAATCCTCCTTCTTTTCCAAACTGTCATGCTCTGCCATAAATCCCTTCCATCCAACTAGATACTTCAATACTCCCCTCATTTTTTGCTTGTTTAATATTCTCTCTACCTCCCATTCTTCAACTCCTTTCACCTCTACTGGTTTCACTTCTTCTTTTTTCTGTTTCCTTATTTAATCCTTATATTGTGCTATTTGACTAACATTTACTACTAAATAGATTCTCATTGAATTTGACAGTTATAATTTGACTGCATTAGCTGATACCACTTTATTGATAGTATAGGGACCTACATATTAATCTACTAACTTCCTTGCTGGTCTCTCCTTGAATACTAAGTCTTTTATACTCAATATTACCCTATCTCCCATTTTCTACTCCTTTACTTCCTTCCTGCTTCTATCTACTTGTCTCTTCATTTCCTTCTGCATCTTTTTCAATGCTGCTCCTACTTTTTCCTGCACCTTTCTCATTTTCTTCACAAACTCCATCACCTTTTCCATCTTTCCTTTCTTTCTCAAGTCTACTTTCATTCTCATTTCTCTTTCATAATTTGCTATAAACAGAGACACCTTGGTTGTTAAATGTACCTTGTTGTTGATTGCAAACTCTGCTGACACTAACCATTCTGGCCAATCTCTTTGCCTATAGTCTACAAAAAATTGAAGATACTGTTCTAACTCCTAATTAATTCATTTTGTTTGTCCATCTGTTTGAGAATGGAATGATGTTGACAGCTTTGTCTCAATACTCAACATGCTGTTCAACTTCTTTATCATCTCAGCTGCAAACTATGGTTCTCTATCCAACACTATACTCTCTAGCAACCTGTATAACTTTCACATGTTATCTCTAAATAACCTTACCAACCCTTCTGTAGTTGTCAAAAAGTATATCATTTTTGATAGCCTATTACAAACTGCTAGAATAGCATCTTTCCCAGCTACTAATGGTAGCTTCATAATAAAGTCTACTATTAGATGTGTCTATAGTTTTTCTGGAACCTCACTCAACTTCAGTTTCCCTGCTAGCATCTCTGTCCTATTTTTTATCCTTTAACATCTATCACAACCCTCCACATATTTTCCCATATTTTTCATTACTCCTGGCCACTAGTAATTTCTTGTAACCAGTTCTATCATCTTCCACTTTCCTCCATGTCCTGCTATTAGGGTATCATGGTGTAACCAAATTATTTCTACCCTTAACTTCTCATCCTTTGGCATATATACTTTTACCTCCTTCAGCACTAGATCTCTCTCTATCTGTCATTCCTCTCCTTGTAATATTCTTACCTCTGCCTTCTTCATCTCTTTCACTATTCTAACTACTTCTTTGTCTTTACTCCTAGCTATTTTTATTTTTTCTAAGATATTTACCTCTGGTTCTTTTATCACTACTTTATATAAGTTATGTAGCCAGCAGTCCTTGATAAATACTTGATCCTTGTTGTCATTTTCTATACTTACTTTCCAGTTTGGTCACTTACTTAGTCTATCTGCCTTCTCCATTTTTATTCCTAGAACATGCTTTAAGGTAAAGTTGAATCTTGACAGATATAGTATCTAGCAAGCTTGTCTTTGATTTAACTTCTGTGCTTTCATGAAATATTCCAAGTTTTTGTGATCTGTCTAGACTTCAAACTTATATTTTGCACCTTTCAGCAAATGTCTCTAATTTTCCAACCCTCTTATTACTGCCAGTATCTCTTTATCATGAATCTCGTAGTTCCTTTCAGTCTTGTTTAGAGATTTTGAAAGAAAGGCTACCAGTCTCCATTTCTTATCTTTTTTTTTTTTAAATCAACAATTTATTACATGGGACATGAGGGTAGACCATGGTAGCTACTTTGTAACTATGTACAGGAAAAGCCAGACTACATGAAGGAAAAAACAAAACAAAAACAAAAGAGAGTAAAAAAGAAAATAAAAAAAGAAAAGAGAATTAGTCTGTGATAAAAGCAAACTCAATTAAGTAGTTGCATTTCCAAATAAAAATGTACTACTGTTTAATTCTAAGAAGAGAACAAAGTGTCTTATCAAATCTCTCCTTAGATTCCAATATGCATTAAATCTTTTACACTTATGCAGAATATGATGTCTTGTTTCTATGGGATAAGATCTGCATGGACAACTAAAATCTTCTCAAGAGAAGAATCTTAGCCTGTACTCACCAATAGGTGCATGATTGACTATTGTTCTAGTTGCTCTTGCACACAGTGAATTTGAATGTCCAAAATATTTGAGCTATGATCCTTCTTTTGCAGATATAAGTTTAAGAAAGTTATTGTCTTCATCATAAAGATCAAGGAAATGATGTCCCTTCAGGTCCAAAGCTTGAAAGATCATCTTCCAGCTGGATAGAATATCATCACACTTGCTTTTCTTGCTAAAGTCCCAGGATGACTTGCATAGATATAGAATTGTGGATAGGGATGTTTAGTTTCCATATCAACAGCTTTATGAAGTGACCAGTTGCACTGACTTGGACATTCCTAGAATTCAATTGAATTATTATGACTTTTAATGAAAAATCTTCTAAGTTTATTAGAAATAGCAGCTGCATGGATTTGGTATAGGTGTACTAAAGAGTCAAAGATTCTCCAAGCAGCATGAAGTGAATCAGTGATTAAGACAATTTTTGGGATACCCAGGATATTGGTGGCTTGGTTGATACCACATCTGATGGTGAAAAGTTTGGCTTCTATGGTCAAAACATTTACAGCATGATGAATTATCTAGATAATAGGTTTATCACAGATGTGAATATGAGCAATAGAGGTAGCTATATTGTTTTTGATACTGGCATTGGTAACCACTAGAGCATGAGAGAAGTCTGATGAGGACATGATAGTCAAGTTGTCAAGTTGCTGTGATCAAGATTTGAAGGATTTGTCACTATATCTTTTAAACAGATAAAAAGAAAAACAATCAGAGAAAGAATCAACAATTCTAGAACCAGAGGAAAACTCTTTACTGAGCAGGTCAAACATAAAGAATATCTCATTGAACCTATTGTCCATGTCAACAACAGAACCTTTGATTATTGATTGCTGACATGAAGTAAGTGAATTCAATGAACAACAATAAGGGTCAATATTGAGTGAAGGTAATGATTTCAAAATGTGATTGTCTGGGAACAAATGAGCTCTAAGCTGAGCTCTTTCACTGAGTTTGCAAAGTTACAGATAAATAGGGATGAGGCCTACAATTGCTTTGATACCAAAGGAAGGAGACATTTGAAAAGCACCTAAAATCCAAATTGCCACTCTTTTTTGTATATTTTTCAGTTTCTTGAGAGGATATGACAATAGTGCTTTATTGTAATACCAAAGTTGGAAGCTATAGAGGGTAATAGGAAGAACACAACTTCTATATAGAAGTTGTTTCTGAAGAAGAATAAGACTGTGAACCAGATTACCAAGAATCTTCATATATTTGACAGTCAAAATAGCCTTGTTTATATAGTAATTGATGTGGGGCTGAAATGGTAGCTTTTTGTTGAAAATGAACCCCAGGTATCACCATGTGCTCCTGGGACAAAGTATGAGACCCCCTGCCATAGAAAGGTCAAGAGAAGGAGAGTTGAAAATACCATTAGACCTGGAAAAATAGAATACCTCCATCTTTCCATGTTCCAATATTGGTCTGAATTTCTCCAAAAGAGAAGAGGTAACTCTATAACTACAAAAGAGAAAGTTATTTGAAATTGCCACCAATTTGCTCTAAGTTATAAGAAGTCTATTATTAACAAAAGATAAAATAGAGACAGAAATTTTTAGAGTTTTTAGATGTTTTTCAAGAATGTAAAAAACAGGAGCTAAATACAAAGCAGATAGAATGGGAAAGAGAGCAGAGCCTTGCTGTTACAATTCAAAGACCTTAGAGTGGGTCAATGAAGAAAAACCTTGTATTAGGGTAAAATACAAGAGAACTCAATAGAGAACTCTGTACAGGATTATCTACCTTATATACTAAAACTCCATGGTCTGTGCTAACTACTTCTAGCCTACCCTAAACAGCCATATGTTTTGCTTTAAGGTTAATATATGTTAAATATGCTGTATAACATCATTCTTCTAGAACCTTTTATGCTCCTCCATTGTGACATGTGATCATATGAATGATGTGTGACACCTAGTCACGTCGTGTGACCATTTGTGACAGTGTGACAGTGATGTCATGTTTACCCTCACCCTAAGTCCTTAATAAAGAAATGAAAATGAAAAATAAGAAAATAAAATAAAATAGTTGGAATCTGCCATCTTGAACTCTGACACTTGCCCCAGTCCAATGTCAACATTGAAAAATGGAGAAGAAAAATTGTTCCAGAAATACTGAGTTTTTCTTCTTACTGAATAATTTGAAAAGAAACATTTGACCTTAGGGTCAAAACTAGCCTTTTTGTGTCAGGAGTACAGTATAAAGTACATATATAGTACCAGCCAGATGTCAAAGCTAAGCTTGACATTGCACACTTTTAGCGTAACTAGTTCAGTAGCTAGTCTATTCTTAACATTCTGAGGATAAGAGGGAGCAGACAGTGATTTAGAGAAAGAAAGAACTAAACAATATTGAAGGCTTAAGTGCTCATCATTTTATGCTTGACCCAACCTGAACAAATGAAGTAAGTAAGAGCGATACCCACATCAGACATCAACCTTTGCTTCAAACCACCTAATTAACTTGGATGTATGAAATTATTTGAAATCAAATAAAATTGAAGTCTGTTACCTATCACTTTTTGATGAGTTTTTCTATAGTGTTAAGAAGGACAATTGGTTTGAAGGATTTGAGGGAATCATACAATTCCTTGTTGGGTTTTGGAATGATAATAGATATAAATACTTTGAAGTGGAAAGGCCAGTGACCTAACTCAAAACACACATCAGCAATGTTAATAATACTCTTCAGACATGATTTGTTCTTGACAATACGCTTAAGGTGCCTCCAAGATAATTTGTCAGGTTCTGGAGTTAACAAATTGTTGCATTTGATAATAGAACTAGTGAATTCCTTCTCAGAGAAAGAAATCCATTTCAAAAGTCATTTGTTTGAAATTTTATCTATTACATCAATGTCAATTTGACAGTCTTGAGTGGTATTGAACAATGAGTAAAGAGCAAACCAGAGGTTCTCAATTTTTATACATAGACTGTTACAAACTCAAGACCTTAGAGTTGATCAAGAGAAAGAACCTTGTATTAGGGTTAATACAAGAGAACTTGATAGAGAACTCTGTACAGAATAGTCTACCTTATATACTAAAACCTTATGGTCTGTGCTAACTACTTCTAGCCTACTTAAATAGCTATGTATTTGTCTTAAGGTCAACATGTGTTGTACATGTTGTATGACTTCATCCTTCCAGAACCTTCTTGTTATAAGACGAAAGTGTAGACAGACTTTAGGGTTAGAGTTAGAATAGATAAAATATAGTAGTAGTAATTATTAGTCTACAATGAGAGAGAGAAGACATGTGACTGGGAAGTCACATGACATAATGTCATTGGCCTAGAGTGGTCTAGAGTGGTCTAGAAGGATCTAGGGTCTAGAAAGATTGGGAAGAGTCTAGAGATGGAGGGACATTAAGGAACATATTAACAGCATAGTTTCCTTATGGTATACATATGGTGCACGCATGTATGATGGAGATTAAAGAGTATGATGTCAGGGCATATGGACATGGCATGGTGGCCTTGAGGTAGATGCATGGTAGATGAGTAATGGACATAAGGACAGGGCATGGATATTAGAGTAGGACGATGCACAGTTGTAGTATGGACCATGAATACTTTATATAAATAGTCGGTAGAATACTGTTGTGGTTCCCTGTCGAGCTCTTTTGTGAATACACAACTTGTGTTCCCACTAGATATCCCTCCTGTGAGATTTACCGCTTGTACTGCTATTGGACTTTGTATCTAGTGGTTGCCACAACACTTCTATGTCCTTCTATGCATCTTGTGACTTGTGACCATGTCATCTGATGTGACTGATGTGTGACGACGTGATCTTGTCACTCTAACCCTAACCCTAGGTTCTAAAAATAGAAAAAATGGAGAATAAATCAAAAGGAAAATGAAAATAGAAAGAAAAAGAAAAATAAATTAAGTCTACTACTTTCATCTTTGACATAGACAACTATTATACTTGATGGATTCAACAGCAGAAAGCTTGCATTTATTGACCTAATTCATGAGTTTCCATAGACCTCTTTTTTTGTTAGAGATTTCTTGAATTTTTTGATCAAAGAAGGATTGTTTGGTACTCTTGACTGTTCCTCTGAACTGCTTCCAATTTTCAACATATTTGTCAACCTATATTTCTCAAGGTTTCTGCTACACTTTTCATTCTACTAACTCTTGAAGAGTCATTGTTAACCAAAGAATTTCTAGAAAAAGTCAACCAATTTGGATGATTCAGAACTCCTACCAACTCTTCTCCTTCTTTACTTTTTGAGCTTGGTATAAAGTAAATAGTGACCCATGCTAGTTCTTGGATGAAGATAACATCAAATAAATATCAAGTTTTGAGGATTGTGTTTACAATCAAATTGTTCTTTCTCATATTCTGTGAAAAAATCTTAATATCTTTGATATTCATGAATGGGTACTGTTTTTGACAGAACAAATTGACTGTTTTCCAGTATCCCAAATTTCTTGGTACTTTTTTAAGTGCTATTTGTGATTGAACCTATATTTCCAAAAGAGACACAGATTAGAGCTGACTTGATGGTCACCTTTGCAGTTGAGACATTTGAAAGTGTGGGAACATGGTTTATCCTGCTTTGTTTCTAACCTGGGCAGATTAGACTTGCTATTACCTTTGTAACACCACGCAAAGTGTTAGTGGTGTTTGAACTTATGTGAGCTATTACACTTGATATACTTGAACCCTTGAATTCTGCAAGAAAAGATTATATAATCTCATTTCCAGCAATTCTTATACTGATATACTCTAGAGTTCATATTGATATCTCTAATCATAACAATGTAGCTTCCTACATTGAAGTATTTGTTAATGAGTTCTTTGGCATTACTACTGTTCTAGATATTTCATATATCAAACCAGATAATGGCTATATTGGATTTGGAAGAGACCTTGATTACATAAGGTCTCAATACTAGTGTAATGTTGTTGAAAATATGATTCTTCTTTAAGATTTCCTTAACTGTATCTGCATTGATTGGAATGTTAGTGTTTTCTTTGATATATGGGATATCTATGATTTTTAGGTATGATATAGATTGAGGATAATGAGGCACTTCCACTTTTTTGGCAATAACATGTTTGGCATTTTTGATATATCTCTCAATCATTTGAAGATCAAGAGAGGATGCGACCTTGTTCATGACAATTGTGACTTCTAAATTTTCTAAGCAAATAAATTTGGCTCTGACATCCAATTTGATACTTTGCAATAATCTGTTGATATTAGCTATATAATCACTGCTATCTTCTATGAATTTAGATTTGTTATCATTACTCATCAGAATAATAACCTACTTCCTAAACAGACCTTTCATAGTTATATTCAGTTTAGATTTGGACTTACCAGAATTGTTGATAATTTTTTGAATATTTTTTATTTTATCTGTCTCGAAATTTGGAAAGGTCTCCTTGATTTTGAGAACTTCTTTGGTATTAGAAATGTTGTGTTTGGATGCCTGTACATACAATTTTTCCTCTGGCTTGTTGTTCTGGACAGGTTTGGTGGGTTTGAAATATTTTGATATTTTGTTCACCTCATTGGAGGATTTGGCTAGAATTAGAGGAAGTAGTTTTTTAATAATAGCTAGTCTGTTAGTAGATTTTTCTCCCTTTTTTCCTGGTTTAACTGGGTTAGTTTTGGAAGTAAATTTACTAGAAACCATTTGTCTGAACTAGTTCTTGTTCTCATTGACAAAAAGTGCATTCCATCCTGAACTATAGATAGAAGAAATAAGCTTCCAAGAAGCTTATCATAAAATGAACTACTCACTTATTTGTGATATCTAAACCTTGGGTGTACTTTCAGAGGTTTAGGAGTGATTCAGAAGTTCAATAATGATGACAATGATGATTAAGATCAATATAGATAATAAAGGATAAAGATTGATGAAAATTGATATTGTTAAGTCTGAGGTCTAATTCTCAGATACAGAAGTATATATACAAAAGAGTGATGGTCTGTGTGCAAGGTGTTTTTATTACATGATTAAATTGTATCTGATGGAGGCTGTCATCTATTATAGCAGATGTCAGGCTAATTTTGGAAGATAACTAATTATATCACTATATTGATATGCTTGTATCTCTATGAATACTTATTGTTATGGAATATACTATATATCATCAGAAACAGTTTGATGAGCATCTTTCAATACAAGTTCTATTATGTAAATCCATCTAGCTGTTCATAAGATATTAGCCAACAAAACTTTTACAGTTACTGATAATCTGATATCTCAGTTGTTTGTTGTTACTTTTATACATCCTACATATGTGCAGATAGCCCTCATTTGAAGCTTTCCAGTGTAACTTAGTTTGTGAAAACTGGTCTACTGGTTGTGGAGATACAAGCTGAATGAAGTTTGTAATATAAAAACTGCTAAGTGAGTTACTCTAGTTTCTAATAATCTTCAAATATTAGGAATAAAAATCTATAAAGTTGGCAAGAGTCCAGTGAAAATGTCTAAGGTAGAATAGAAATGATTTATTTGCACTGGAAGAAGTTAGGAAGTATAGAGAAGAGAAGAAACATTATCTGTAAGTTAAGAATAGATATAGCTAGAATGAGATGTGACATGAATCTTGTTCTTTTAAAAGACTTCCTAGATTACTGTACAAGTATAGAATTTGAGATCTTGTTAGGTGTGGTTTGTTAGGGTAACTAAACAAAAACTATGGAAATGCTATAAAAATTATCATTTTAGAAAGTTCTCAGAAATATATTTCCTAAACAAAGTATAGAAGTGCTTATCTCTAGGAAGTCCTGAAAAAAACAAAATAAGAACTCCTAGAGGTGACAATCACCTTAGATACTACTATAAATACATTCCAATCTAGCAGAACAGTGCTAATGTAACTAAAGAATGATAGTAATTGAGTGGTCAGAAGCCTAGATAATAGAGTTTAGAAAATTTGCCAAGAAAGGAAAGAAGTTTATAATAACAAGGCAGGATAGTATCATAATTTTGGGGGCTATAACTTGAAGTTTAACTATAGAGTATAGCAAGGTTGATCTGAGAATAACTTGAACTTTGGTTGAAGATAAGTCTCCTGATATGATTTACACTTGAGGAAAAAAGTCTGTGGGATTGGATTAAATACAAGTATAATTAAAGGAGAACTTAGATGTCTCATAGTACTACTCTGAGATTTCAGTGATTAAATACTAAAAGAGATTTGGAATAGGAAAACTTTATCATAGAAGACCAAGTCTGGAAAGGAGTAAACTCTGCTCTAGAAGACCAAATACTCATAGGGTTTTAACAGAAGATAATATCACTGCAAAAGACAAGTTATAGAATAATACTACCATAGAGGATAGGCTATTGTCAGAGTTGAACTTGGCATATGACAGATCTATGGTAGCAAAGTTTATAGATCTGAAAGTAGAGTCTGGAAATACAAAGAAGCAGAGAAGTTCATAGAAAAGCTTATATAGTATGGAAAAGTAGTAAAGTTCATAGCAAAGTTTGAAAGATGCAGGGTTAAGAAGACTTACTTAGCTAGGCATAATGAAAAGTTGGGTTCTCTTATATCTACCTCCTGTTATGATTTGAGACTCAAAGTGTTAAGTCAAGAAACAACTCTTGTATTGGAGTGACACAAGAGAACTCGATAGAGTTCCTAGTACAGAGTAGTCTACCTTATATACTAGTACCCATGGTCCGTGCTAACTACT
>Ga0157364_1003529_pt1 | contig 15186 bp, 6 predicted proteins | sample AttsexASBM2_FD_111476 | JGI IMG/M metagenome (GOLD analysis project Ga0157364, IMG submission 111476) | Fungus gardens microbial communities from leaf cutter ant in Ribeirão Preto, State of São Paulo, Brazil - Atta sexdens ASBM2 | ecosystem: Host-associated > Fungi > Mycelium > Unclassified ... | reverse complement strand
GCAGCGATGTTTTCAGCAGACCTTGCGTTTCGGCGACGTACTGGTGTTGGCTGATTATTTATCGAACCGGTTGACTCGAATTTGACCAAACGTCGAATAGTCGATTCGATAGGACGGTTGTAGATAAAAATCACGTAATGCGCGGAACGTTTCTCAAACGGAGCACTGATTTTGATAATAAAATTTTATGATTTGCACATGTTGCTCAACACTATGATCTTCCATGGTGATTTGCCATACACTACTAAACAATTCACAACAAATTTGACAGATGTCATTTTAACAACATGGTTACTATGATCTAACAAATTTCGAACGTTCCTATTGAAAGATCTTATATCTAACATTGTTATACTGCAATATTAATATGCGTATATTAATATGCATTTTCTATGAAGAAATATATGCAAAATAATATGCATTATATGTACAAGATATGTTCTTATAAAAAATTATTCTTTACATTTCTAATGTAAATTTATTTATGTTATTTGGTTAATGTTATTCGTTTCTGAATTGAGTACATTTTTAGGTATGTTTTTTTTATTATTTTACTTATATATTGATATAATTCCAGATTGATATAATTTTGATCTTTGATGCTGTAAAATGATTGCCATATTTTCGGCATGTACAAGTTTATAAGTATTCTAGATAAATGTTTATCGTCATTTAGATGTCTTACGAAGTATTTAAAACCAAAAACATGTATAGATCGCTGTCATGTAATGGCTTTCTTATAAAACGTAGGGTGTTCCCAAACTTATGGTACATTATGTATATACAGCTGCATCTGTGATGAATAATAGTACTTTTTCTCCATTATCATTTGGCCATAATGTCAACAGTGATGTATTGATAAATGAGCAATAGTTGCGTGATTCGTTTATTCCAATTATTTACATGCAAGTATATATGGAATTTCTGGTTCATCTTCACATATTTTTTCAATAATTAAATTAGCTTATTAGTTTAATAATAAATTATAACAATCAGATTATCTATGTCTCATCTACAGAAATCCAAACATAATTTTTATCAATATTATCACGAATTTTTAAAATTTTTCTATTGTAACATTTTTTTGAGATAATTTTTTTGAAGCATTGATTCATTAAGAATTTTTCGATTTATATATTTTTTCAGAAAATTACTCTTTATTTTATTATCGATGCATGCCAAGACATATTTACCATATACCCATCACATATAACCATCATTGCTTCACACAATTCATAACAAAATGATTTTGTGTTATCTTCTAAATTAATATCCAAATCGTGATTTTTCATCTTTTATTGCTTTTGTGCACTGCAGTGTTAAATGTTGTGTCAATTGCGATTTTCGCATAAAATCTTGAAAGCAAAATTTATTTATGTGTAGGATTGATTGCGCACGTAATTTCCAAAAAGAAATTATCTTCTTTTGTGATCAAAAAAGACTGTCCGAACTCAATGCCAGTCAACTCTACTCTGCCCTCCACTCGCGATCTGCCCGCCCTCTCCATGTTCACGCATGCAGGATCTCCTCACTCCGCATGAGGATCACCTGTCCTATACTCAGTCATCCTGCACTTGATATCGCTCTCGGTACCATTATTCTTCCTGGATCAAGAGTGTTTGTCATCGGTGATTCGTCACTATTAGTCTCCGTTACTTTGCTAGGTGAACCAGCTAGGTTTTATAGTCTGCTCCTGTGCTCGTGTTAGTCCCTCATGATCTCCTACTTTCCGCACGATGTCGGTGGTTTTTCAACGACTTCATCTCATAAAGTCCAAGGAATGGTATATTGAAATTCTTCAGTTAGGAGTGCCCAGAAGGCTATACGTAGGCAAGTGTCTTTCTTCTTCATCGTCATTGCGAAGACTTTGCAATCTGTCATGATTTTAAATGACATTCCGAGTAAATAAATTCGAAACTTCTTCAGAATTTTTATAATAACTTTTATAATAACGAATATCTTCAACTCATAGCTGATATATTTTCTTTCCACTATTGTCGTCTCCCAGCTAGCGTAATAAATTGAATGCAATAATTCATCTTCAGAATTTTTCTGTATTAGAATGGCTGCTAGTCCTTCCATATGGTACAAGCATCTGTGTGGAGCTCCGTTTCTGCTCCAACACGATACAGATTCAATACGGATTCCTTTGTTAGAACACGTTTTAACTGCTCAAATGCCGTTTCTTAAGCTTCAACTTGAATTTGTTGTTTCCTTCCAGCAACTGTATCAAAGACTTTGCCATCAGGGCAATCGTGGTACAAACTTGCGAAACTGGTGAGTCTCAAGAAACTTTGCAATTGCTTTGTGGGTTTGGGAAATTGTGCCACTGCTTGAATTTTCTCATCAGAGGGTTGTATCTGTTCTGCTGCAATCTTAAATCCTAGGAATTCAACTTGCCTGACTAGTAACTTACACTTTTTCCAGTTTACTTCGAGGCTCCATGGCTAATATTTTTCTTAGCTTCTTTAGATTTTCTTCTTCGTCTTTTGCAGGAATTATTAAGATGTCTAAGTAAACTAGTACTATCCCATCTGTGATCAGCTCTCTGAGTATCACTCTGATATCTCTGATGTCTCCGGAAAATTGCTGGGAAATTCGATAGGTCGACTCTGAAAAATTCAAATTGTCCATCGGACACTATAAACAACATGTATTTGACTCTCCTCCTCGACGGGGAAGAAATTTACCAGGCTCAAGGATATTGAATATTACTGCGTCTTGAAGTTTATCCAAAAAGTCTTCGATCAACGGCAAGGGAAATCTATCCCTGAGAATCTTTTGATTCAACCTGCGATAGTCCATACATAATCTAGGTTCTTCATTCTTCTTTGTCATTAGAACGAATCAGACTAGCATAATCTGACGTGCTTGGTCTCGCGATACCTTCTCTTATCCAACCGTATAATCTCATTGTATATCCTTCTGCTCAGCTGATCGTCGTGGACTTTGAACAGAGATGTTGTTCGCCAGGGCAACATGCATTTTGACTCCTGTACTCTTGCTAACTATCGGTTGATAACTAATGATTAGTTCACGTAACTCTTCTTTAACTTCTGGATTTGTCACATGCTCGATGCTAATACTTCATCTGCTTTCTCCTTTTCTCTCTTCCATCTATTTTCAATACTTCTTTCCAGATTTACGGATTCGATCTTGAGCTGATTTTCATTCCGTTGTCCATCACTTGTCTCATCTATTTTAGTAAGCGTCAACTGTTTTTTCTTTAACTTAACTTCGGCATGATCTGATAGCTCACCACCAATTATTAGATCGTAAGAAATGATCGTCAGATCTAAGAGATCGTGAGATCGTCAAAAATTACGTTAAGTGTAAATGCAAAAGTCAATCCGTCAAAAGTCGATCCAACACTGTCACATCTGTTTTGAACCGACCTAATGTGCGATTGTTCGTCGATCCAACACTGTCAAATGGAACTGAGATTTTCTCTAACTCCGATGCGTCTAATCATTTGTATAAACTAAGGCGAATCAAATGTAAGTCACTTCCTGTCGATAATCGTCGTCACATTCTTGCCGCGAATCGTAATCGTCTTATATGTTTTTTTATCATTTGATTTAACCGCGTACCTGAGCAGTTTTCGCGCCTCCAATGGTTTCGTCTTTATCGACATTCGTACACTTAGTCAACGTGACCGAAATTCCTGAAACACTTCATTCCTTTTGTTTTGTTGAGACAACTTGCGCTCAGATCCTTATTTTCGCAGTTGAAACATCTCTTTGGGTTTTCACTTGTTGGTGTTTGATTAGTTTGCTTAGGAGTATTATTATTCAACTGATCTCGTCGTCTTTGATTTGATGTTATCCTTCTGTGTTTCGTAGCCTTCGTAGTTTCCGTAGCCTTTGCATCAATTTTTTTATTATCGATGCGCTATATAGAATTGATTTACTTGTTTCATCGTTTGATACACCGTCTATTATGTATTTGTATCTGGACATCAAGCTCGATATCTACGTAGCTATTTTCAACATTCGGTACACATATACTACTTGGAACGTCTCATTCTGTTTCTTCTTGGATCGCATGAGCTTTTGGTGAACATGTTTGCTATTAAGCGACCTGAAAAATTCGTTTGTAAGACTTTTCTTGAACTTTTTCCAGCTAGTTACCTTAGCCTCGAAGCTGACGAATACTTTTGCGGATCCCCGCAGGAGTCGTTTAATGTAATTCTCTGTACTTCAGTCCAATTACATATCAGCAATTTTTTCGAAGTTCTTGAACTATCGCCTTATATTTTCACCGTTGTCTCCACTGAAAGTTTCGAGCGCGTCTTCAACATCTTTGAATGTAAATATTGGCTGCCGATGTTCTGAAATCGGGGCTGCGCCGTTTCTTTCCGATTCGTCCGCGCGCGTCGTGTCATGCGACTTGCTTTCTTGCGCCCTCTTTTTTCGTGTCACTGTCATCGTTCTCGGCCTCATTGCTATCTTTATTGAGAGCTTCCTTAAGCCGCGTTCGCACGTTTTTTTTTTGTCGCCATTCCCCTTAAGGCCCAAATTCCGTAGACGTGCTTTCAATTGAGTTATAGTTAATGCGTCGACTCTAACGCCTTTGTCTCTATCACTTTCTTTGCCGTCGTCATTATCATTCTCTTCAGCTTCTCTCGTCAATGCCTCTCATAGTCTCTCCTTTAGCACTGCTTTACTTTCCTCGATGTCGCGTTCCAATTCTTCGAATTTCCGTTTTAACTCGTCTATAGACATGGCGGCGATTTTTTGACTCGTGCTCGCCGTTTTATCCGCCCATCTTGGTGCAGTTCGTCGTAAATCTCCGAATTTCATTCGACTTTCATTGATTAACATATTTCGGCTCTTATGTCTCAATGTTTCCGTCTTTACTTTCTCGTCTTAGTATCCTCGTCTTAGCATCTTCATTTCTTGGCGTTCTCGTCTTGGCATCTCCCTCTTCGTCTTCGCGTCTTCGTCTTGACATCTTCGTCTCAGTGTCTTTGTCTTGACGTCTTCATTTTGGCGTTTTCGTTTTAGCGTCTTCATCTCCACATTTTCGTCTCGGCGTCTTTGTGCTAATATCTTCGTCTCGACGTCTTAACATCTTCGTCTTGGCGTCTTCGTCTTAGCATCTTCGTCTCCGTGTCTTTGTCTCGACATCTTTGTTCTAATGTCTTCGTCTCGACGTTTTCGTCTTATATCTGCTCTGTTTCATACGTTCGAAAATCACACGCGGGCCGATCGTATCCCGGACGAGCCCTCACTATGTAGGATTGATCGCGCGCGTAATTTCTGAAAAAAACTATCTTTTTTCGTGTTGTAACCCGTGTAAAAAAAGACTGTCTGGTCTACTCAATGCCGGTTTACTCTGCTCTCCGTCCGCCCATTTCATATTCACATGTGAGGGATCTCTTCACTCTGCATGAGAATCATCCGTTCTAAACATACAATATAAACGTATATCGTGAGACCAGTTGAACGTTGCACAGAGGAACGGAAATTGCTCATCAAAAAGTTGGAAGACCGATTGAAAAGAATTTCTTGATATTCTAATAAAATTATAAATTTATGTTAATAGGTAACTATAATAAACAAATAGATTGATTAAGCAATAGATTCTTTTAGCAATTGCAGGGTAGTTGATCTACAGGCCAGCTTGACCTTTGAAAAGTCAGCGTACTTCAATTGCGAAAATGTAATCTTGCGAAAGCAACGCGCCAAAGCTGCTTTCCACAAGTTATAAACAGACGGAAGTAATTGTCCGTCAAATTGGAAAATATGGATGCGATTGTCAACAATGACCGCATTCGGAAAGTCAATGACCGAAACCAGCTCGAACAGCTGACCAAATTCAAGCCAGATCAGCAACTCGAGCAGGTATATTAACGTATGCTGTGACGTACTGGACAGAGTCTTATTAGCTGTTACCCGAGACTATGCCGGTACGTCAACAGCTTCACGCGTCTAATACTAATTATAAATCGCCCGAAATAATAAGTTAACGCAATACGTAATCGTACATTGTGAAATCAATATCCAAAATCGACGCGAATAAATGCCTAAATGCAATTAAAGTTTTAAATCTTGTAAAATTATTCAAGTATTTAAATTAAAAATGTTTGCTTTATGTATTTAAGTAGTCTTGTTCTGTTCACCTCGTCCTTGGCAAATCCCTTACCGATATCCTTATACCCAAGGTTACAACAATTAATTATCATAAAATAAAAAGCAAGCAAATATGTCATCTCGGTAGAACACTCACCAATATGTCCAATATATTAATATAATTTGATGATACTCAAAATTCCATTAGTCAGTGTGATAATAAATAATATGTAGCCGTAGTCAGAAAGTAAAATCAACAGTCATAAATTATGACTACTAAAAATTGAATTCTTGAATAAATAAACGTTAAATTAAATATGAAAATATAATATCAGTCCAGGAATGGTAATTAAAAATGTATACTGTTGCGACGGACAACACTGATTATAAGAAAAATAATACAAAACAATACAAAACTAGTGTGACCTTGGCAACACAAAGTTAGACCTTGTTAGACAATTGGATTGTACTCTTTATGTAGATCCTTAGTATCAGTTTAAAGATTAAGGCTATGTTTTTGTTTTTTAATATAAAGCATCTCCGAAATTAACCGCTTGTTATAACATGGTTAAGAATTTCAACACTATTCAAAATGCTCGCTTATAATGAACGGGAAGATTGTATTTCAGCATATATGATTTTGATGCTCTGCGATTCGCGTTTTTAGCTGTCTTTCTTTTGTCCAACATACGATACATAATTATCACAATTATCACAATTATTGCAATTAATCTTGTAAACTGCATACTTTTTTGAAAAGTGAGGTCTTTATGTACTTTAATATATTTCTGTAGTTTATTCAAATTATAAAATGAGACTTTAATATCATTCCTATTGAATTGATTAAATTTTTCTGTTAAATATTTTCTGCGGAATAAACGTGAACCACGATGAAACGATCAATAGATTATCATTCTTATTAAATCAATCAACGCTGCATTTCTAACTGATGCTTTTTAGTTTCTTATTGATTGTATTAAAGATAAATTTGAGTAGATAAATATTATTCAGTAAAATGTTTATTATAAGTGTTAAATTTTTCATGTAAAAAACAGAGTCTAACAGTAAGATAATTCTATCCATCAAACTGATGATTACACCCTTTTTCTAAGATAATGAGATGGTTAGAGAAAAAATTCAAAAATCTACTAAAAAAATTAGGTTTGTGATACCAGTCAAAAGTTAAAAGATTATCTTTAATCTTCATTTTAATATCTAGAAAATTTAGTGAGTTATCGCCAACTTTGAGGATGAGTTTAAGACATAAGTGGAACGAATTAAAACATTCCAAGAAACTAACAACTTCAGATGATGGAATCGCAACACATAAGTCCATCAAAAATTAAAAAGAACATGATCATTAAACATACTGAATGTTATCTTTTCTAATTTTTGCATTACCAAGTCAGCAATAATAGATGACAAAGGAGAACCCAAAATTTGGGCGTGCCCCCAAAATTCTATTTGTAAATAATATTATCAAAATACGTGGAATCTAAAACTGCAGTCAGCGAACTGCAGTCAGAAACTCATTTTTAATTAAATTACATTTTTATCCGATATAAAATTCCAGTCGTCATTGACAAAATCTAAGGCTATGTCTGTCGAAATGTTTGTGAAAAGTAAAACGATATCTAATGATTAAAATTAATTTATAATTTATAATTAATTTATAATTATATCTATTTATAATTATATCTATATGCATTCCTCTGAGCCCATCAATCGTCAAGAGCAGAATTAAATATACGTTGGAACACATCTTCCCATTCAGTTATAACTGAACATAGATTAGAATTTGAACATGATTTTGATTGGAATAATGTTGAAGTTCTTGATGAAGAACCATATTATAACAAGTAGTTAATTTTGATGAGATGCTTTATATTAAAAAAACAAAAGAATAATCTTAATTTTCAAATTGATATTGAGTGTTTACATAAAGCATACATTCTGATTGTAAACAAAGTCTAACAAGGTCTTTGTGTTGCCAAGATCACACTTGTATTATTTTTCTTTTAATCAATGTTTGTCCGTTGCAACAGTTATACATTTTTTATTTTATTCCTGGATTGATTTTATATCTTTATATTTAATTTAATGTTTATTTATCGAAAAATTCAATTTTATAGTTTATGACTCTGTTGATTTTACTTTCTTACTATAGCTATATATTATTTATTATCATTGACTAATAGAATTTTGACAAGTATCATATCATCGAATTATATTGGCATAGTGAGTGTTCTATCGAGGTGACAATTTGTTTGCTTTCTATTTTATGATAATTAATGAAATTTATAATTTTATTAGAATATCAAGAAATTTTTTCAATCGATCTTCCTTTTGGCGAGCAATTTCTGTTCCTCTGTGCAACGTTCAACTAGTCTAACATACGTTTATAATATATAATATATTCCATGTCTAATAACACTGTTTGATTATGGCTTGCGTTTAGTATATATCTGAAGAGGGCCTAATGGAAAGGTCGAAACATGTAATATCGTAATTTAATTATAATTGATTAAAATATAATGATTTTTAATATATAAAAAAATATTTATGGTTTAGACTTCTACATGCCCTATTATTGTATTTATTTCTGAACTTAAAAGCAGGCGAATTTTAATGTACGATCCGAAACGAACTAAACGTTTACAGCATGCTGAGATTCTTTGATACTATTTGATATGTGTATCAGCTTGGTATGATATTCGTGATTTAAAAGTATTGGGCCAAACTAATTCGCCAGCGTTTATCAAGCATATCAAATAATTTAATACGAATATGGTACTTAAACTAACGCTTATCATGTGTTCGGTATAAACTAGGCTACTGCGATCACTCACGAGCCGGCGAATTGCGCAAGATCGAGATTATCGGATTTCAGTAACGGTTATTCCGATCGAGTTTTATGTTAAACTTAATCGATAGCTTATTAAATTATTGTATTACACACTTTTATTTTTTTCTCTATCCTATAAGCAGAGATATTGTGACGCAAAGTCCGGAAGTCTGTAACTTTTCAGATTCAGATACGTCGTCATCGTCGACCACATTCCGCGCATTCCTTTGGTGCTCATTTGACATTTTTTACGCAAGGAGCGCAATTGATATACGTGATCAGTGAGCGCTGCAATCTGTATTACAATAGTGTCTTGGTTGGTTCAATTAACAGGATCAATAAAATCAGTCTAAGCGTCTCAGTAATAATAAATAGATAATTGTTGAGTTTAGCATTTTTATCTCCAATGTTGATAAAATTGGGTTCGTTCAATGCATTTTTGCATGAAATAAATGAATCTGAAAAAAAGTGTTTGCATGCCCCATGGACTGAGATACTAATCATTAAAATCGACGATTATTCAGGTTAAGAAATCTTTCATACCGATAAAAAGGGACATAAAAACATGTAAATGAGGCTACAATAAGTATTTTTTGCTTCAATTACACAAATTTTGTAATTCTTTAAAACACATTTTTTGCTTCAAAAATATAAAATATTTTCTATATATTGTTAATTTTTGTTTTTACAGCAGAGAATTTGTTTTGATTAGGTATCTGTTTTTAAAAACACAAATTCTTTGCTTTGAAAACAGATTTTCAACTGTAAAACAAAAATTATATATAAAATTTGTGTTTTAATAATAAGACATCGAATCCAATATATTTTGTCTGCCAAAGATACTTCAAGCTACTTTCCTCTACTAATGTTTTCATATGTTTGAGTACTTCTAAAAGTATTCTTTTTTATTCAAATTATTATAAAATTATTTAGTTCGAATGAAGTAACAAACTTATTGCAAAAAATATTTTTATCTGTGAGAACGCTAATCTCTGAGGACAACTAGCATGGTATACGTGAAATCCGAATTCAATTCCCTGCCTAGATAATATTTTTCGCAATAAATTCTTTATAGGTTTTAATTTAATTTTGGGCAATTTTATTAGCATCTCAGATTAATTGACTTACAAACCTGAAAATAATTGGCACGCAATCATAGTTCTAATTAGAAACAATCGCATTTAAAATACATACTCTAAATATCTAACTTTAACCATAGTCTTGTATTTAGTTGATATATTCAATCGATATTATATCAATCCAACATAACTTAAATATTTAGTAACGCGATGTAATTGCCATTAACAAATCCATATAGCAATTCCATTATTTAATAACTGCTCGATTACTGATAATATTCATCTATCTCAACATTCTCATCATGTATATAAGGAAGCCACTTCTTCATTATCTCGTTCAAATTAAATAATTTTATATTATTTGAAAGAGAAAATGTAAAAGTTAACGGAAATGATAGTTGCATAAAAAGAAAAAAATACTATATTCACAATAACATTAAATCTGTATAGATATAATGATATTTACATTTTTTTTATTAAATGCGTAAGAATTTAAATTAATTATGTATTAATTATTAATATAAGGGGTTACCCTGCAATGACCTTGATCATATGTTGTCAAGATCATGACTCCGAGTGATCTTGGACAAAGTTTAGCCGTCGCTCGTTGTTCCTTAAAAAATTATTAACAAAAAATTCATGAATAAAACCTAATTTTTGGACACGATTGCGCTCCGATAAAACAAATTCCCTGCTTTAATAGCGCAACATATTTTCTTATATAATTTCATATATAATTTTTGTGTCTTTAGAGCAGAAAATTTGTCCGAATTTCTACACTTATATATGGAATCTTATTACAATCTATGTAGTGTGAAGATAAATAAATAATACTTTTGCTAAATATATTTTTGTTTATTTGATTCATTCAGTATTTATAGTTTCAGATATTGGACATTCTTTAGCCATTATATTAAAGAAAGTCTAATCGTTCTGTGTATCAAATGCTTTTTTAAGCATGAATTCTGCAAGGTAATGGACAAAATGAGATTATTTATCGAGAAATAATTCCGCGAATATCTCTCCACAGACATTCAATGTTTTGAGTATGAACGCCTATGTCTGGAACAAAAAATATTATGATTTATTGTTGATTGATTTTGTTGATATATTGAATTGATTAAGCTGTATGCTTTCCAACAATCGGTATCGCGAAATATTAGATTTAAACTATTATCCATATAAAAAGAATGGAAAATGTCAATTATACATAATAAAATATTTTCTGCTTTACAAATACAAATTTTTTGCTTTGAAACCACTTTTCATGAACTTTTTTTGTTAACAACTTTTTAACGAGCGACGCTAAAATTTGTTCAAGATTGGGTTCATGACCTTGATAACATATGTCAAGGTCTAGATCATTGGAGGATAGTCCCTTATATTGCATAATTAGCGAATTTAATATTAGAAATCTAATTTGCGAATATTATGATACGTTTACATATTTAATATAACGTCAATTTAAGATCCTCTCGAATACAAGAAAATCTATTTCTTGAGGTTAAGTAAACTGTTTATAGGAAGACGTTCATCATTACGAAATGTTATTGTAGTACAACTTACTTTTTAAAAAAGATAAAAACCGGCACTAAAAATATACGTGCTTCTCGAATAAAGCTTAAGTCCAACCTAAATAAGTAGTTTTTAATTATTCTTTAAGGATATTATTATTTAAGAATCTTCTTATTCCAACCCAAGTTGGAAAAGTAATAACAACTTTAATTCTCTGTCAAAAATTACTCCTCGGAAAAAATTAATATATTAAATGAAAAATTAAAACCCAGATACATAACCCAGATTACATTCTTAATCAATATAAATTCTATCAAATTAAAAAATAAAACTCAAATAGTCTATCTATCTTTTTATTTACTTAACTCTAATATATCATTCGTATAAAATATTTGATATCAACAAAACTGGCACCAAGTTAAATTCCATACCAAATAAACTAAATAATCATAAGTTGATTTGTAAAGACTCCTTAATAATCACAAAGAAATTGAGTAAAATAGGGCAATAGAAGTCAGGCGCGATAATTGTTGCGCAAAACAATGTGAATACAACACAAAACTCTTTATTAAATAACCCGCTTATGTTTCGACTTTTTTTAGCCATCTTCAGAAACAAATTATTATTATTATTACAATTATATAGTAATATAGTGGCTCAATAATTTAAAAACCAAGTTAAAAGAAAAAAGGCTACGAGCCAGAAATTTTATCTAAACGTAAAAAAACATAATATAAAGTCGATCGAAAATTGAAAATATACTTCGCATTGAATAACTATATAATTGTTGACATCAATAAATTAAGAAGGATCTTCGTCTTGTTAGTTAAACTGAATAGTAACATACATAAAATATATACATTAGAATTTGTCAAAAAAGTAAAGTAAACTTACTCTGGACTCGGTCGATGGCAAATGAAAATATACTTCGCAATGTCAAGACATCTGTTGGTATCAACTGTAGATGTCTGTATGGAAATGATATTGTGTTCATTAAGGAGGTCTTGATTCGAAGACCTTATGATCGACGCGGCGTTTCGTCTCGGTATCTCCCATACTACTAGATTCATCAGTAAGGTGATGTAGTGTGGGCCCTGCCTTAGACGCTTGGAATGAATTTTAGATTGATGTTCTATTTAAAGGGAATTCGCGTGGCTGCTCACGCGAATCCGAGCGAGTCCCGTTGGACCTCTCTGGTGGCGAGTCGCCACATAATAATTAAAGAATCTTTGTCTTGTAAAATTGTAGCAAAAGAACGTCAAAGTGTGATTATATATTGGTATCCAGAATGAAATATAATGTATTACAGTTATAAATATAATAATGTAAGATTATAACAACGACAGAAAAATATAATCTGATGAGACAATACAATATTGATATAAGTGAAAGTTAAAAATATACAATGTAAATCTATTTATTCAAGTAAAATAATTAAATACTTGTTAAAATTAAATAAGAAAAATACCTTTCATAATTGTAGTTGAGAGTCTAATAAAATTAAATAATATGAATAAAGTACAATAACAATAGATAGTGTGATGAAAGAAAGATCGATGTCTTATCTTCGACGTTATTAGATAAATAAATTTAAAATGACTTTCAGAGAAGGAAAGTAAAGTTAATGTTATAGATGTAGATAATAGTGAGAGGTAAGATTAAAGAAAGGGGATAAAAGGAACATAAAGAAGGGACATATAGAAAGAAAAGAAGATAATTATGAGGGAGAAAGGAATTGTATGATTTGTAAGTAGGATTCTGGCAGCGATTCAGTATCATTTTTGTTTGTTTAAACCTTATCTCTATCTTTTAATTATTTCAGATACCAATCTTTTATTATAAGAAGACTCACTATCTAAAATATCTTCACATCATTCCATCTGAAATTATGATTAAAGTTAATGTGATAATCGAATATAATAGATGGAGAACCTGTCTTTTTATTGATATCCAAAATGTGTGTAATGTAGTACTTAGTTTTCTCTTTATTTGGCCAATATAGCTGGTGCCACAATCATCACATGAGATCCTATATACAACATTTTGATTCGAAAGCAATTCTAACTTATCCTTATCTCTCTTAATAAAATTTAAGGTATTGATAATGGTGAAAGCTAGTTTGCAATATTAGAGATAGAAAATTTTTCTGAGATGGAATGTACATAGGGAATAAAATATTTTTCTTTAATTTATAAATTATGTGTAGTATTTTTATTCAATGTATGAAATTTTAATTTCTTTTTTCTATTGTGGAAAAAATAAAAAAAAAGATAATCATTTTCAAGAAAAATGTGAATTGCGTCGATCAAATTTTTTTATTGAAAGCAAGGGTGACAGATAGAATATTTTGTCTAAAAAAACTAATAATTGTATCTCTTTTGTGACAGAGAGGGTGATTCGAATAGAAATTGAGGAACTTGCCAGAAAATATTGCTTTATGATATGTATTAAAAATGATTCTTTGATTGTTAATGATAATTGTTGTATCAAGAAAACATATTCCATCTTTAACACCAATCTCCATAATCTTGTGTAAACAATTGAAAATGCTCAGTGTACTATTGATCATATCCGATGGAAGTGCAAGAATGTGATGTCATCAACATATCGGAAATAAAACAGTAATGGTATTTGTAATTTTGTGATCGCCATTTCTTCCAGATCTTGCATTACAATGTTTGCAATTATGAGCGTTAACGGTTGAACCCATTGGAGTGTTGAATATTTGTTTATAAATTTTTTGATTAAACGAAAAAATGATTAAATTTAGTATAAAATTGACTGCAATTAATAAATTCTTTTTTAGAAATATTTGTCCTCATATTGGGTATGGGAAAAAGATCGTGGCGATTTTTTAGTAAAATTAAAGTGTTTTTCTTAGAGTATGGAAATCAATTTATTTAAACCAAATATGCTCCATTATTTTCTATAATATTTTGCCATTTTTGGGGCAGAGCCATAATTCCATCGCAATAGAACTTTTGTGGTTTCTGATCGAAAAACTGCTTCAAGTGATTTTCACAGGTCTCTTTTGAAGCTAGCTTTACACCATTAAGAGAGTTCTGCAGAGACCTAAACAAATGTCTGAGGATGCTATGTCAAGACTATACGGTGGATGCATTAAAACTTCCCAGCCAAGCTCTCGCAGTTTTTGTCGAGTCATCAAAGATGTGTGGTCGAGCGTTGTCGTGATGGAAGACGACACCTCTCCTATTGATTAATTCTGGCCGCTTCCTCTCAATTGCTTGTTGTAATCTCTGCAGTTGTTCATAGTAGAGTTCGGAATTAATTGTTTGATTGGATGATAACAGCTCATAGTGAACGATTCCCACCACACACACACATCATCTTCTTCCTCGTCAATCCAGGTTTTGCGATTGCTTGCGCCTTCTCTCCTTTCTTTATCCACGATCTTTTTCTAGTTGGATTGTCGTAAGTGATTCATTTTTCATCACGTTATCATTCTCTTCAGAAATGGCTCAATTTCATTCCGTTTCAGTAGCGTATCACAAATGTTAATTCGGTCCATCATGTTCCTAACATTCAACTTGTGAGGAACCCAAACATCGAACTTCTTTTTGTATCCAGCTTTGTGTAAATGATTTAAAACTGTTTTGTGGTCGATGCCTAGTTCCCTGGCAATCTCCACAGTGCTCACATGCTTATCACGCTC
>Ga0157364_1003528_pt1 | contig 15186 bp, 9 predicted proteins | sample AttsexASBM2_FD_111476 | JGI IMG/M metagenome (GOLD analysis project Ga0157364, IMG submission 111476) | Fungus gardens microbial communities from leaf cutter ant in Ribeirão Preto, State of São Paulo, Brazil - Atta sexdens ASBM2 | ecosystem: Host-associated > Fungi > Mycelium > Unclassified ... | reverse complement strand
TCGTAATGGAATCATCAAGTTTCAGCAGTTGTTTCTTTTGGTCCCATCAGATATAGAGCATGATCTTCGAACCATGAATGTTCGGTCGTGGTGTTGATGTTGAGGTCGATGGCAACGATTGACCAGGCTTAGCGTAGTATTTCTTCTTCTTGGGATTGTCGTAGAATATCCACTTCTCATCTGCAGTCACAATCCGATGCAAAAAACTTTTTCTCTGTTGTCTTTGAATCAGCTGTTCGCAAGTGAAAAATCGCCTTTCAACGTCTCTCGGTTTCAGTTCATGAGGCACCCAATTTCCTGTTTTTGAATCATTCCCATGACTCTCAATCGTACAGAAACGGCTTGTTGAGTTATTCCCAATGATTCTGCAAGCTCCTCTTGCGTTTGATTCTGATCTTCTTCGAGTATGTAATGCCTTTAATTCTTTGTCTTCGAATTTTTTTGGCTGTTCAGAGCGAAGCTTGTTTTCAACGCTGAAATCTCCATCCTTAAAATGTCGAAACTATTCCCTATATAATTTATCAGTTGGAGCAGTGTCACCATAAACTTCGATAAGCAGTCGATGGGTTTCAGCCGCACTTTTCTTCCAATTAAAGCAGAAAATCAAAACCTTCCGCAAATGCTGCTTGGTTAACACAAAATTCGATATTTCAAACAATAAAATTCAAGATTTTTGTATGAAACTCAAAGCGATATAAACTGAATTATTAGCTATTATTAGCAGATGTTTAACCTCTCTGAAATCGTCAGCTGTTACCATTCACAAAAGCTGGAGCTATCTTTAGGGAAACGGACCGAACTAATTTGTACTCCCAATATTAAGAAGAATTGCGTTAATTGATAATCAGCTCCTATTGTTGGTACTTTATGTTATTATCATATATTTTTTCTGGATATAGTATCTTATATATTGCCGCAAAATTATAATTTTTTTTCTACAATTATCATTTCTATTATTGTAATAATCAAACTTGGACGATATCGTTAAAATGACACTTTTAAATAAAAATCGAGTATTGTTGTTTTAATACTTTTAAATATACCTACATGTCTATAAAATCTACATGTTTATAAAACTAATAAATAATAAAATTAGTAGGTACTATATTATCAATTTACTCTCATACATGTCTATACTACATGTCTATAAAATCTACATGTTTATAAAACTAATAAATAATAAAATTAGTAGATACTATATTATCAATTTACTCTCATACCTATTTCTACCAACGTAGATTAACTTTAATCTCGGTTCAATTTACTCTTTGTCTTTTTCTAATCTTTAGAATTAGAAAAATACGAAGAGTAAGTTGAACCAAGATTAAAGTTTGTCTACATTGGTGGAAATGAGCATTAATCACTTAAATGTTAATAGTTATACGTCCGTAAAGGGGATATTAGATGAGTTGACGATTATTGATGATTGACCAGTTCTATTTCAGCCAATCACGATGGACTCGTCAATCGTAATCGTCGATCCAGTATAGACATAAGACCGATTATCTTTAATTAATTATCTCGTCGATGTTATTGGCCAACTCTTCTGAATGAATCTATCGATTCATTCATTCTGAACAACTTCGACTTACCGATTGTCTTTCAGATTGCTTCCGATCCATCAACATATAGTACTGGGTGGAATATACGGCGAAATCTCTTTCGTCTAAGGTGATTCTAAAGCAAAGCTCGAACTCCGAAAAATTCCGTGAAATCACCAGAGGTCACACCGCGTGCCGCACATCAACGTTTTTTTATACTACCACAGTAATATCGCAATCTATGATACACGCAATCCCACGTACGTGTCAATTTTCGTATAAAAAATTCGTTGCGATAAAGCGTCTAATTGTAAGTCTAATTCTAAGAATTTGATGTTGTTTGTTCGTGTAAACTACATGTCTGGATATTATTTCGTACAGGTTTCAAAGTTTTCATATCAAGCAAATGTTGTCACGACTTAACAGCTGAGACGCCATATTACTAAAAAATGGTAAAAATATATATCAATTTTGAAATTTTTGATCGTTCTCGGCATAGATTCCACTTTCTAGACACGTATTAATGCGTATATACTTTAATATACTTTAGTATACTTTAATCCTGGAAAAGGATTTTCGAATTGATGAAAAAGGAAAAAAGTATATTTGTTATACAAAAATTACATGATTTAATCGATAAAACAGGAGACTTTAGGATTGCTTTAACGGATAGAGCAAGGTAAATATTTGAGCATGGAACTCTCTTTCTACTACTGTCCTGGTAGTCGAATTATATTTCAGGAGAAGAAGGACAGCAGTGTATTTTTTAAAGTCAGGATTCATCGCAGAGGTATTAATTGATATTAATGCATATTAAAATCGGAATTACACATTTGTATTATATTAGATACAAAATAAAATTAAGAAATATGGTTTCTGCGTGTATTTTATGTAAAACTAACACTCTGAGCACGGATGTATCAACTCATTCGTAAATAAAATTAATATTTATAGTTTATGTGCATATGAAAATCAACAATTATGGTTACATTTATATTATTTAAACATGATAAATGTCTTACAGTTTTTCTAAGGATCCTGAGAGATATTTGTTAATGCCTCAGAACTCTTGATTACTCTTGATTCACTCTACTATACAAATATCATTCTGTTTCTTTTTAAGTCTGTCGGTTTTGATATTATGCTTCGTCCAGTACTATATATCGATGCTAGCAACTCAATGACTGTGGCCTATTACACAATAGAGTCGCAAATCATAAGAAATTGACCAATCACAGTTGAATATGACAAAAATAATCGATTATAATTGATTAATTTCTTACGACCTACGATTTGCGATGTTAGCTATCTATTGTGTAACAGGCCTACGTTTATATCAGGTTTGTCCAATTTAAGCTTTGGAGCTAAAATGCAAAGCCATCGATGCAAAAAAATTCAATGTGCATAAGATTTCGGAGACTGTAAATTGTTGTTATACATTTAAATGATTTTTATCAACATTTTACAACTCCCGAAATTTTATCCACAATGAAATTTTTTTTGCATCGACGGGTTTATTATTATGTTTGAGTTTCGGAGCTCAAACTGAGAAACCTGATTTACATAGATACCCTCAGGTTTAATAACATCGAGGGGTATTTCACTCTCAAGTCAAATAAACATCGTTGCATTCTCCATCATTGTACCTTCCATCAAACGTGAGTCACTACCAAGTTCCTAATTGCAGTGGATTCTGATTTGCAATATATTAAGTTAGCGACAAGTCAAACTCAAGAAAATCATATCAAGGTAACTCACCTCAAACGAGAAGTTGTGAACATGTCAATGAAATTTTGGAAGTTTAGCTTAACAAATGAAGATTTAGATTAACAAACTAATTTTTTAATATTTTAACAATTTTCACTATTTTAGCCATATTAACAAAGAATAGAATTTCCAATCATATTGTTCGGATAGTAAAGCGGTTAACGAACGATTTTTAACATAAGTGCTTTACATAACATAAAACATAAAATATAGTGATAAGTAAAAGTAAAGTCATGAAATACAATATGTATATACAAGAAATTCAAGAAGTGAGTTAATTGGTCAATTTATTTGTTAATGAAAAATTAATAATTCTTTGAGAATAACGTAAAACGCAGTAAAAGTTATAATCGAAAATAGTTAGAGGATTTTGAGAGGTCGAATGCAAATTTCCAGAGCAATTTTCCAGAACATCAAAAATTGCTCATAAACGGTTGAAAGACTGTGTAGAGAGAGCATCTGGATATTCGAATGATTAATGTGTTTGAAAACATTAATTAAGTAAGCAAAATCGCTACTCTGACAAATCATTCGTGAGGCCAAAGGTTTGTCATAAGCGTTGGCATATTGTCACTCCAATGCACGTATGCAAAATTAGTAGTACCAAATAAATGTGTCAAACGTTATAAAATTAAAATGAAAATTATAATAATTGTCAAGAAATAAAATTAGTTTTCAAGTTATTTAAAATAAAAGAAAGATAGAAAACAAAGTGTCACTTAAGAGTCAACGCGGTTAACAGTGCGCAAAGATTTTTTATTAATATTTAATAAATGCATACGTACGTTTCGATTTAGGTCCTTATCAATGCAAACAATTACAATTATAAGCTATTCATATTTGGTGTGGGAAAAAGTTCGTGGCGTTTTTTCCGTTAGATGGCATTAAAAAAACATCACGAACTTTTTCCTAATAATACATGAATATACCAAATGACAGCGAACGTCTTATAATTACGTGAAGCGTTAGCGCATGATGTCTTGCCTAATCATCTTCTAATTATTGCAGAAGTTAGAGTTGCGAACAAGAAAAAGTCCAGTAAATTAGGAGTATTATAACAGTGGTTGATTGTTAGATAAATCAATGTATAAATGCCAGTCATATACAATTAAAATGCCTTCCAAACAATGTGTCGGTATCTGATAAGCCATCTAATATTAATCTACAATTGTCAGAATAGTAAGAAAAACAAAATAGTACTCAATGTAAAATAGCATTGTGTTAAAAGTACATAATGTAATATACAAGATGATATAAAAAATTTTGTGAAAGATATAATATGAAAGATATAAATTATGAAAAATATAAAAAATAGCATTGTGTTAAATATACATAATGTAATATACAAGAGATGAAATATATAATAGCTAGAATATAATGTGTAATGTGTGTAATGTGTCCAATTAAAATTGAATAATGTGAAATATACAGAATTGAATTATTGTATATCGAAAAATTGCACAGTGCAAATTTATATCGTTAAGAATCGAATAATGGTGTTATACAATATCTTAACGTAAGAATGATACAGGAAGATTTTTTAATGCTGCTGTGACAAATAAAAATTGTATTGAAGCGAAATAAAATTTCGTGACTATGTCGGTTGAGAGTTAGAAAGCAATAATGACGACGGAAACACAATATATAAACAAATGTTCTTATACTAATAATAGATCAAGAAGCAATATGATTTTTCTTAACAATATCATAATAACGGGATCAAGAAAATTTGATTCTATTGTAGATCTAGCCCATTAATTTGTTGCTTAATATGAATAGCTTCAGAAATCAAACATCTATTATAATTTTTCCTCGTCCGAGATTACTACATTATCCCAATTGAAATCGTGCGAGTAGTCAAGTCTATGATCTGTAATCATGGATTGTTGATTCGTGTTTCGATTTATATGTTTTTGTGTTCAGAAATTGTAGTTTTCAATAATTTATGAGTCTGTCCCATATATGACGCATAAAAGAAAGATAGTTTGACTTTTAGTCATTGTTACAACGGTCAGAGTATAACTGATAACAAGATAATAAATGATAAATAATAGTCAAATTCTGTTTATAATAAGTATGTATGGTTTGTATAGACTCTCTGTCTCTGTCTGAAGATTGCGACTGTTTTTTAATATGAAGAATTTCTGAGATCAAATGTTTTTTGCAAACTAGACCGTTTAAGGCATTGATTTCCATAGTTTGTGTTATCACAATATGTACGGTCTTATAATATATTATATTGTTTATTTACGTCGCCTAAATAGATGTTTCTTTATATGCCATTATTGCGAAAAATGTTACTAAAGTTTCGATGAAAAAGCTTAGGACGCTCGTTCGTAAAGCAAGAGATCTGGGTTCGACTCCCGGCCGAGGTAATATTTTTCGCAATAAGAATTAATGTTTTACAGATTTTAATATGTCATTCTGCATTATTAAGATCGTTCGAAGATGCAAAAAAAGCATCAAATTGTTAGATTGCTAGTCAATGTAACTCGTGATATGCGATAGTTTAGTAGAGTTAGTATTTCAAGATCGAAAAATCATTTCGGCGCGTGTTACGAAGGAATACATATACATAATATATAAATTCATACAGAATCAAGTATTTAAGAGCCAGCTAGACTGTTTAAGATTAATTTAGTTCCTAATTTAGTTCCTATATAAATTTTTATTATTGATATAAATTAACGAATTTATTGTTATTGTAATAAAAAACAATAAGTTTATTGTTTTTAAAGACAATTTAGAAATCTGTCTGTCTCTTCAGAGAAACATAATGTATAACATATGCTTCTTGACCTGTGGAAATTAAATCAAAGATCTACATTTCTATAAAGTGTCGGAGCCGACAAAGGCAGCGACAACGGTGCCGATAATTAGCGGGTTGGTTGGTAGACAAACATTGGTTGCGTTTCAGTATCTACGTAAGCGAAACATGTGTTTCCAGAGTGACAGTGACATTCATCATGCGTTTGAACACGCCCACTTTGAGCCACGTAGAGATGTTTACTTTTTAACTTTCTTTTTTCATGGTTTCTTAAATTTATATTTGTTTTATACAAGAATATCACATATATAATATATGTTCCGCGTAACATAATATTATTTGTCATAAATTTCCGTGTATTGCTAATTAAATATTACGTTTACATATTATTCATATTTGTCATTCTGAAATAAATTAGTTTTGATATTTTTTTCTGCAATTTAATTAAAGTAACATATAGTTGTTATAGATACATACACAGTAAAACAATATATAATTTTATTTAATTATTTAATAATTTTATTTAATAATAATAAATTTTATATAGTATCTCTATCTAAATCTTAATTTGTACTTTGTACTAAAATTCTTTTATTCAATTTGAAATTTATATTTTCTCAACATACAAAAATTTTAATAATTTTTAACTTAAATTTTTAACATTTAAAATAAAAAAATTATTCAGAAATAAATTCCTTGCAATTGTAAACGCTCGTGAATATGTAATAAAATTTTTATTCAATTTTACAATTAGATTTTTTTTAAAGTTAAGATTTAATTAAAGTGACATATACTAATAATATAAAAAAAATTGAAATTTATTGTGAATGCTAATTTTCTTCAAAAATTTAATATTTTTACTATTAAAGAAAACATCTTGAGCATAAGCTCAATTTATCAAAAATTTATCAGCGAAATTTTTTGATTGCTAGGACATTTGTTTCTTTTACAAAATTTTTCTCCAATGAAATAATGTTAATGAAATAAATTTTTATTTAAATTCTTTAGCATTATTCATAAAAATTAGGCAATATACATTATTATCAAGAAATTTTTTACTAAATATATTTTCCTACAATTAATTCTTTTAATATATATATTAGGATGGGCTGTAAAAAGAATATTTTTTGGAAATCGATCAGCAATATGATTTAGGTTCCCTTAGAAGTTAGTTATGGATCGCAATATGATTTAGGTAAAATTTCATCGAAATCGATTATTATTTTCAGATTGCTCTTCGATTTTAAAGTTAATATTTATACATTTCTTGGATACGTGTCAAAATTCGAAAAAATATTTAAATATCAATACAATTTAATCTATCTGTTTTCTTTGATCGCTGAACACGAATCCGAGATCAGAAGTACACATTTTAAAATGATGAATCTATATACAGGAATAAATTATTCCGGACCGATGAAATAAATCTCAGGCACTGGATTAAGGCCTTGTCAAAGTTTTTTAACTATTGTACACAATTTTTAAACTATTGTAAAACCAATGATATATTTTTGTTACATTTATCATATCTTTATGATAATAGATTTATATTAAGACATTTAAAACCTGACATAAGTTAAAAAACTTGAGAAACTATCCTCGTTTAAAAAGAAATTGTTAACGTTAGTTAAAATCTACACAGACTTGATTTACAGAATATTGAATCCCTTCAGAAAAAATTAATTTCTCTCAATCTATTTAACTCTTTCCCGATATTTATTTGGAATGAGATTTTTTTCTCATCATGCTTATTATTGCTTTGAACAATTCAACCGTAGATTATTTTTATAACATAGAAAAAAAATCCACTAGCCAATAAAAAAAATCTTTTTACAAAAATATTAAGAAGATAAAATCAATTAAATTATATTGAAGTTAACGAGAGAGGCCTGAGTTACTTGAAATTCATAAAATTTGAACAATATAAATCTATAAAATTCAAAAATAATATAAGGCTCTATGAGTATACAATGTAAAATTAAATGAGGGCAAAGAGTCAACAACATAAATAATGAAGAACATAATATAATAAATAAAATAATAACTATAATAATTACATTTCGACTTCGATCAGATCATTATTAATGTTACAAAATATAAAAATAAAAAAAACAATCAAATAAATTACAATAGTTCGTTTCTTGTTAACTGCTTAAAAAATTTATATTGTTCGTCATGTTGTTAATCCAGTCAAATTATTTGACAAATTGTTATTCTCTAAAAATACAAGAAAAAATAGAACAAAAAACTTTCAGCGCAATTATAATTACATCTGATATCTATTGTAGTCTAAAGTGTGTTATACAAATTGATATATTAGTTTATAGAGAGAAAAATATTCGTTTGGTCAATATTATAGTCGTATTCCATTCTTTTATGTAAATCGTGAAATTAGAATAAAGTGAAGACAATTTATCTCCGTCTTATCAGACAACGCAATGCCAAGAAGAAAACATATACTGGTTACAGTAGAAGTAGAGAAGGGGAGAATGGGAAGGAAAATTATTAAGAAGCGGAAAGGCTATGTATCATATTGGAATACATTTTTGGTAGTAAGTTCGTTTCATTTTGCTTATTAATGCCATATTTCTGCTTTTTAATGTGCACCATTTCAGATATTAATCTCTTGTAGGCTGGTTCTATATCCACTATCTCAACATTATCCCATTTAAAATTATGATTAAACTTCAAGCGATGGTAAGAAATAATTGTTGAGGACTTAGAAATTTTATTAATATCTGTAATATTATTAATATCTGTAATATACTCACAAATTCTTTTCAATTGTCTTTTTGTTTGGCCAACATAACTAGCGTCACAATCGTCGTATGAAATCTTGTATATCACATTTTGATTGTTTTCATGTTCTAGTTTATCTTTACCTCTTTTAATGAAATTTTTTAACGTATTAGGAATTGTAAAAGCTGTAATTTAACCGATATAACATTTAACCGATAGAAAAATTTAAACCGATAGGTAATATGCCTATCGGTTTAAATTTTTCTGAAATAGTATTAACAAATGGAATGGTAAAAAACTTATTATTATTATTGACATTTGTCCTTTGATATAATTTTAATATGAAATTTAATTCTGTTATGAATACTTGAAAAAATAAAATGTAACGGTTATCCATTATTTAAAAAAAATGTTAATGACTTCTATTAGATTGTTGAAAACTCAGATGACATAATCGAAATATTTTATCAATTACTCTGTATATTACGCTTCTTTTATGATACAAAGGATGGTTTGAGTGAAAGTTAAGGTATGTACCAGAAAAAGTTGCGAAATTTATCAAAAATGAAACTCTGTCTCTTCACAATTAACAAAGTGTCTAAAAAATTAGTTTATCTTCATCCTCAACTTCCACAGTAAACTGTAATCTACTATGTAACGAATTAAAAGTGTCCAAGATTTCATTAACGCTTTCAGACAGAGCTGCTGAGATAACTACATATCTATCTATATATCTATAATAAAATGTTAAATGAACCGGTAATTTTTGTATCGCAATATTTTCGAAATCTTGCATAATTATATCCGCAACAAATCGGTAACAAGGGTGATCCCATAGGTGTCTCAAAAATTTGTTTATAAATTTTATTGTTAAAGATAAAAATCATGGATGTTAGTTTCAACTGAAAGGCAATCAAAAACTTGTTCAATGGAATTTTTATATTCCTGGATATGGAATCCCATCTCCTAACAATGCTATCAGATGTTAAATCTATAGGTATGTTAATGAATAGTGACACCATGTCCAACGAAACTAGTACGGAATCAGGTTCAACTTTAACATTTTTTAATTTGTTAACAAGATTATAGCTATTTTTTATAAAGAATGATTATGAAATTATTAATAATTTATTAATAATTAATGTTATGTAAAAATAGAGTTAAGTTATAAAAAGGATTGTTAATAGATGATACAATTCTGAGAGGATAGTTCTGTTTATGTATCTTTGCAAGGCCATACGCTCTCGGAATGATATCATCTGTTGTCCGTGATCTTTTATAAGTAGAATCATCAATAAATCCTTTATTTTTCCATCTACTAATTAAACTGTAAATCCGTCCGTAAGTTTTTTAGTTGGATCTTTTGTAATTCATTCATAAGTGTTAATATCTGAAAGAAAACATTAACTCCATCTTATTAATGTAATCCGCTCTATCTTGAGCAACAGTGATATTACTCTTATTCGCTTTTGAAATTAGGATTTCAAGATATTCTTTCACAAATTTTTTCGTTAGTTTAATTCACTTAAATATTAATTTGTTATTCATATCATATATTGGAAATTTATTCTGAAATCTTTCTATAAGAAGGGATAGCATTATTTCTAATGAAGTTAACTACATTATTAGGATGGCCATTGATATTATTAACAATGTTACTTAAATTAAAAAATTATTTATCGTTTAAAGAATTCAAAGATGCTGGTTCACCAAAATTATCTGCTGAAATATATATCCTTTCTATTGAATTTAATGGAATTTCATTAGTAGTAGTCTAATTTCATTAGTAGTAGAAATCCTAGTTTCATATTCATTATTAGTAGTGCAACAATAAGAAATGGATTTAATTTTACCAATTTTACTTTTTAAATTTTTCTTTTTCAACCAATTTATCTTATCGATTTTCAATGCGTTTTGAAAAAAATAATTGCTATTCATATAATCTAAATATTTAAAAAATTCATATACTGTGGAAGTTGGCAAAAATCAGTGAATATTAGAATAAAATTTAAAAACCCTGTTGCTATTATAAAAATTGGTATGCATCCTTCAATTCCAACTAATATCGCCTTTATATTATTACCTTGTATTCTTTCATATCTTCTATACGAGTGTCTATTGTACAATAATAGATTGTTAAATTTGTAAATCTCTTTAAACGTGGTGGAATTAAATTAAACTTACCACAAGCATTTAAAAATCTAATCCGTGTTCTAATATTGACGCTGAGTTTTAACGCAAAAGTCTTTTAAAAATTGACAAGATTCTATTCCAAAATAATTACGAATATAAGAAAATGTGAAATTAATTATCTTATTAACGACGCATAACTTAGCCTGCATCTAAAATTCAAAAATAATATAAGGCTCTATGAGTATAAAACAATATAGAATTAAATGAGAGCAAAAAGCCAACAACATAGTATAATAAACAAAATAATAGCTATAATAATTGCATACGTTTCGATTCTGATCGGATCATTATCAATATTACAAAATATAAAAATAAAAACCTTAAGAACAATCAAATCGTTTATGGGATCACCCTTGTCATCAGTTGCGGATATAGTTATGCAAGATTTCGAAAATATTGCAATACAAAAATTATCAGTTCATTTAACATATGTTCATTTAACATATGTTTATTTATTTTATAGGTATGTAGATGATATTATCTTAGCAGCTTCGTCTGAAAGCGTTGATGAAATCTTGGACACTTTTAATTCGTTACATATAGTAGATTACAGTTTACTGTGAAAGTTGAGGATGAAGATAAAATAAGTTTTTTAGACACTTTGTTAATTGTGAAGAGGCAGAGTCTCATTTTTGATGGATTTCGCAAGGCGACTTTTTCTGGTAGAATCTTAATTTTCAAATCATTCTTTGTGCATAAAAGAAGCGTATACGGAGTAGTATACGGAGTAGTTGATAAAATATTTCGATTATGTTATTCGAATTTTCAGCAAAACAATCTAATAGAAGCCATTAACATTTTAATAAATAAATTAAATAATGGATACCCGTTACATTTTATTTTTTCAAGTATTCATAACAAAATTAAATTTCACATTAAAAATATATCGAAGGACAAAAATGTCAATAATAATAAGTTTTTTACCATTCTATTTGTCAATACTATTTCAGAGAAATTTAAATCGATAGGCAATATATATGTTAAATTGCAAATTAGCTTTTACAATTCCTAATACGTTAAAAAATTTCATTAAAAAAGATAAAGATAAATTAGAACATGAAAACAATCAAAATGTGGTATACAAGATTTCATACGACGATTGTGACGCTAGTTATGTTGGCCAAACAAAAAGACAATTGAAAACAAGAATTTGTGAGTATATTACAGATATTAATAAACAGATATTAATAATATTGCAGATATTAATAAAATTTCTAAGTCTTCGATGGTTATTTCTAACCATCGCTTGAAGTTTAATCGTAATTTTAAATGGGACAATGTTGAGATAATGGATATAGAACTGACTTACAACAAAAGATTAACATCTGAAATGATGCACATTAAAAAACAGAAACATATCGTTAATAAGTAAAATGAAACGAACTCACTATCAGAAATGTATTCTAATATGATATGACATAGTCTTTCTTCTTCTTAATAATTTTTTTCCTTTCCTTTTCCTCTTTCTCTACTTCTACTATAACCAGTATATATTTTCCTTCTTAGAATTGCATTGTCTGACAAGACGGAGATAAGTTGTGTTTACTTTATTCTAATTTCACGATTTACATAAAAGAATGGAATACGATTGTAATATTGACTACCATATGAATATTTTTCTCTCTATCAACTAATATATCACAATTTGTATAACATAAGATACACTTTAGACTACAATAGATATTAGATGTAATTATAATTGCGCTGAAAGTTTTTTGTTCTATTTTTTCTTGTATTTTTAGAGAATAACAATTTGTCAAATAATTTGACTAGATTAACAACTGACGAATAATATAAATTTTTTAAGCAGTTAACAAGAAACGAACTATTGTAATTTATTTGATTGTTTTTAAGGCTTTTGGGTCATTGTCAATGTTACAAAATATAAAAATCTCTCTAAATTCACCAACTTATTAAAGATGTTAAAGATAATAAAAATCGCCATATATATAATATCAACATATTTACTTAAGATTCATAATGTTGTTATTTCCTATTTCTATTATTTTTTACATAAAAATAAATAATAAAATAAATAAACATAATGAAAAAAACTTGTTAGATAGAAAAGAATAATGTCTCTTTATAAATCTACAGAAAAATTTTTCCAAACCACCCGATTATCATTTTCACTCAAATAGATAAACAGATAATGAAACTGTTGTTTTAGAGAAGGATTTATAAGAAAAACTGAGGATTTATTAAAAGATGAAAGTACATATTCAATTATATCGTTATGAGTTTTATACTCATTAGTTAAGTTTTTACAGAGAATCATTTCAGACAGTATCCCAAAAAAAGAACACGTAAATAATAGTTTCCAAATCTATAATAAATTTTCTGGCTTTGAGATCGATAATTCTGATGTGCTAGTTTCCCTTAATATTACGTATATCTTTTTAGAAATGTCCCTTTAAATCTGGCTAGTAATGATATCATAAAAAGATGAGACTTTATAAAAAAATATACTGAACTTCCAAAAGAATTTATATCTGCAATCTATATTATCTATTTATTTTGTATTTAACAATGTTATTTATCAAATATTTGATATCCCCATGATTCCTCGCGATCATCAATTATTGTTGCAGATATTGTTATGCAAGATTTGGAAGAAAGAGTTTTGAGCATGTTAGAATTATCCATATATTTTCGTTATGTCGATGACATCTTGCTTGTAGTTTCTAAAAATAAGTTGAGTGGCATTCTAAAAAAATTTAACGGTTACCAGATCAACTAAAATTTACTGTTAAATTACAAGAAAATCATTGTTTTAACTTTTTGGACATTTCATTAATTGTAAAAAGTAACAAAATTATAAAGGATTGGTTCCATAAAGAACTTTTTTAAACGCATTTTCCTATTCATTTTCCTCAATGCTATTATATAAAACAGGAATTATTTACAATTTAGTAGATTGTCTAATTCTTTTATTTCATTCTTATAAAAAAAATATTGAGCTATATATTAATACACGAAAAAAAGTTTCTGATCACAGCTAATTTTGATTAGCTGAAATCGCATTAGTGACTATAGCTATAAAATTTGCTAATATATTCAAAAAATTTGCTGCCGTAGCTACAATAATATAAGGACATGATAGCAAAATATATACATCTGTTAGTCAATTTATTTAATAAGTCGTCATAGTTATTGGATATGTCCGTGTAAAAGAAAATTCTCTATCACAATTAAATATGGTTTGCTGAAACTGTACATAATAATAAAATGCTTGTTTGTTACAATGATAATATTTAGGCCTCACAGCTAAATTAGACCTCGAAAATACAACATTAAGTGTCTACATAATACTACTGAATTTAGCTGCCATACCTAATTTTAAACTGTGGCAGCTAATCTTTTTTTTCCGTATATTTATTATTGTACATTATGATTATCTTCTTAATTTTATTTTTAATGTAATATAAACAAAAAGTTAAAAGTTTATTTGTTAATGAATCAAGAATGTTAAATGACTAAAATTATAGTAGAGGATGAAAAAGCGAGTCCAATAATAAAAAAGAATTTATGATTTTACCATTTTAAATCGGTTTTAGACTTAGCATTATCGGTAATAAATAAATCTACAACTATAATAGACTTTCGTACTCTTAACAAATTAAATGAAATTGTAAAAGTACACAAGATAAAACTGAATTGATTTGCAATCATTTAATCTATAAATACAAATTGCAAAAACTGCGATGCCTTATACGTAAGACAACAAAGGGATATTGCAACCAGAGTAAAAAAAACAGTCATAAAATATAAAATATAAAATATAATTAGAATTTAATAGAGAGAATAAACATTCAATTATATCTGAATACATGATAAAGAAAAATCATATTTTTGATTGAAAAAATGAAAAATTTTAAATTTCGAATATAATTATAATAAAAAAACTTATTATGGAAATGATTTATATATAAAAAAAATGATATAAATTGTAAAAACACTGAATTATTGGATGGTTCATATTTTGACATTTTACAAGAACTTTCTAACAGATAACCAATAATAAATTCATCAATATTCAACTATTTTTTAAATTTATCATATATATATTTTTACATTCTGATGTTTTATATATGTATATATATATATATACATATTTATATATATATATATATATATATATATATATATATATATATTTTTTTTTTTTTTTTTATTTAT
>Ga0157364_1003527_pt1 | contig 15187 bp, 4 predicted proteins | sample AttsexASBM2_FD_111476 | JGI IMG/M metagenome (GOLD analysis project Ga0157364, IMG submission 111476) | Fungus gardens microbial communities from leaf cutter ant in Ribeirão Preto, State of São Paulo, Brazil - Atta sexdens ASBM2 | ecosystem: Host-associated > Fungi > Mycelium > Unclassified ... | reverse complement strand
TAAATAAAGTTACTTACAGGGAAGGCCCCAGGTGATCTTTTTCAATTTTAATGAAATTTGCTGAGTTTGTAGAGAAGCTAATTTTCGATTTTGGCTAATTTCACCTCTTAAACATGTTTCATTGTCGATAAAAAAAAATATATATCGAATATTTTTAACCCCTCTACAAACTCACTAAGATTCAATAAAATTGGAGAGAACACCTCTCTGGAGAACCTTCCTTGTTAGATCTAAAGCTATTAATGAATGTTAATTAAAATTTGCCTGACCCTTCCTGAAATATTTCACATTACTTCGTTGAACTTTAGATCGCACTTTAGGATAGGGTAGAATTTTTTTCGTCTATGAGGCTATTCTGGTCGCAGCGACAAATGTTCATGTTTGTAAACAGTGCATATTTAATATTTGAAGGTAGTGCTTATATTTTTAAGAGGCATTCCTACTTTGAGTAGTTGTAAGCACATCATCGCAAAGGGAAATGTTTGCTGTCGTGGTGAAGCTTTTGTGATTGAAGATAAATACATTGTCATTTTCATGATTATTTCAATAGTGAAATCTTTGTATTATTTAAGTCACTTTTGTATACGAGTGAATATCACAATAAAAATTATATATTGTGTGTTCATATTAGAGTTTTAAGATGATAGTACAAAAATTATTTCTGATAATCTTCTGATAATTACTTCGTGAATTATTTTCTTGTATTATTCGTTTTTTTTTAAATTCTTCTTAATATAGGCGAAATAATCTCAATTTTAATATATATACATTAGTAGATATTTATACTTTTCCCTGCTGTACGTTAATTTTCATGTTTACAAGAAGTTACATTATGTTTAGTAATAAATCAATTATATTTGTATATAATTACTCAGAAAGAACAGTTTTGCAAAAATATTTGAAAGTTTAGCTGGACACAGATCTGAAAATAGTTTTGTTACATTAATTCCAAATATTTGTTAAGCTTTATGACAATGTTGTATAAAATTTTATAACATTTTTTAGGAACTAGTTAAGTATTTTACATAATTGTTTTTATGATTAAAACAAAATTATTTTTAAATCTGAACCTAAATTTTTAGATATTTCAACAAAACTTCTTTCTATGTATAAGTATGTTTTTCTGTAAATTTTTATATTATTTTAAAGTTGAAATTGGTAGAATAGTACCCTACCTTGTAGTGTCGAGGCATTCAAATCCTGGCACTAGTTTACCGAATAGCCACGACGCTCGTTTAACATCCTTGCGACTGGCAACGTAGCTTGGAGAAATGGCGGCACCGTTACAAGCCGCGAATCTAGACGTGCATTTCTCCAAAACGCCACCGGAGTGTAATCCGCCGACTTTCTCGTTGAAAAGGAAACGCTTGGCGTAGCCTGGTCACGTTTCGCCCAAAATACACGTCAACTCGCAAGCACGAGTCCGAATTTGCACCGTTCGAGTTCTCAACTACGCTCGTCTCGGCCAAATGTTTCGCGTTCCTGTAACCGAGTGACCCGCACTCGTGACGACAGTAAGTGTAGTACGCGCAAAATTCCACCGGGTAAACTGAAGTAAAGCACTGTTGAGAGGACTGCAAATTTAGATTTGTTGAATGTACCGCAGTGAGTTCCTTTGTAAGATGAATTTCGAATGAATATTGCTTTATGCTATGGTCTCGAGTATGTTAGAAATAGATTAGAATGTCACATGGCGTACGCACGGCTTATTTGCCAAGTCACGGCCATCAACGAATCATCGGTATTAGCTTAGACTCGTCAATGTTACGGCGGAATATTAACTTATGTATGTGTACTATGCACCGTGGGGCGAGCATGAAATCAAAACAAATAGGATCATATTTTATATAGCGGAGCATGAAGCAAAAGCGTGAAAAAGCGTAGAAAAAATGAGACAGAAAGAAAGATAGCGAAGTAACGTTCCTCATAAGAACAGTTCAAAAAATTTCTGGATAAATATTGTTGATGTATCTACATCGTTCGTGCATATCGGTGCAATTTGTTATATTAACAGTTTCATCGCTTTGTCTCATCCGTGTACAAACAAGCAGCGTAAATCGGACGGAAAAAATGCAACGTGGCGCGTGCATGGTGATGGTATACAGTAGCGTGGCAGCGACGTTACGTCAAGACTTGGAGCCCTGACAAGGCGTTATACATGCGTCTTTCCGCTCTGATACGCCGAGAGAGCGCGCGTCCGCACGACCATTGTTACCCTGACGTTCTGGCGAAGGAAGAAAAACGAGAAGAGTGGAGAATCTGCCGTTTACATCCGTACGTAGGTAAAAAAAAGGTGAGAGGAGGAGGACAAGAGGATGTGGGGTAGACTCCACGGCATTGGTACCAGGTACCTTCAGAGAACACGTAATTCTGCAACGCGCCTGTCAGATCCGCATGACTTAACACACAGAGAAGACACGACGACGCGACGCGCGAGAGCCGAGATGACTTCATGCGAGTCAAGCGCCACGGAAAAAAGGGAGATTGTTTGTGTTATCGATGGAAAAGGAAGCGGTAATCGAGGAAAACGATAGATATACACGTCAATTGTATAATACTCATCCAAGTAAAAAAATATTTTATTTATTGTCTTTATTGTCTTTATGAAAGAATCTGCTATTTTTATACACGAATCGTTTAACTTCTTATTCTTCTGTAACTGTTTTCTCTTTCTACATTGCGTTCTAATTTTAAGCCTAAGATTTTTCATTAATATACCCTTGCATATTATGCGTATCATCTTTCGAAAATATTAATAATTTTAAGAGGAACATACTGTCACATTTAAATACGCAGAAAAAGCTTCTGTCCCTGAAAAGCTCACGTGAACAGTAACAATAACGCATTTCATTAAATTTAAAACGTTTGATATCGCATTTCTTAGGTAGTAATTTCACTTTATCTATTTAGTGAAATCAAATAGATAAATTAGATTTATTTATGCATAACTGAAATATACTCATACTAAACGGTATGCATAGCTAATATGTATAATAAAAATATGAAACTATATATGAAATAATAAAGATATAAAAGTATATAAATATGTAAAAGATATGTAAAAAAAACGCAGATTCATAACAAATTGTTAGAAAATTTCCCAAGTTTATAATATTTAAAATAAAATCACAGTTTCTTAAATCTAAATTAATATTTAAATGAAGAAACACATGAATATAATAAGTAAAAAAAGTAAATTATTTGTTCTTTTTATAAATAATAAATACATTTTTGAAGACATTTAGAATCAAAATACAAATTAAGGTGTATAAATATAAAACATAATTATCTATCAAATCAATATTTAATAGATTTATCGCATATTTTTAATTTAAATTGCTGGGATTCGAATTATAACGATTAAGCAACAAGATTTCTTTCTTCAATATATTGACAAGCTGTACGTAACATCGATTATAAAGAAAATAATCTTCTATATTAAACGAACATTTCATCCAGTTTATATATTTTAGAAAGAAAAGCGACAGAAAAATTTGTCATCATACTATAGTTTCGTTTTGCCATGCATGTTTGCACAAATACAATTAACTTCTAACAGCGTTAGAGTGCGAAACAGCCGGTGCATAGACTTTATAAATGAGATGCTCCAAATGAACTAATATAGGTTACAACAGATTCGTAAAAATTGATTTAAAAAGATCTTCGAAATTAATTTATTAATATATTATAATGAATTAATTATCAAATCAATTCAAAATCTCTCTCTCTCTCTCTCTCTCTCTCTCTCTGTAATTTAAAATATTTTATATAATAAAATAATTTACAAAATATCTATTACTATATCTACTGATATCGATTATTTTTCTTATTCATACTAATTAATATTAGTACAAATAATAATGTTGGTATAAAAATAGATATTTTGCAAATTTTTTAATTTATAAATAAAAAAAAAATAAAAATCTTTAAATATCAATATCGCATTGCGCGCTGGAGAGAAACTAAAACTGGGCAAACAAACCAGGAAAAACAAAGCGATCTGCATTAATTAAGAGGTCGCGACAGAAAGAGGATCTTACAAGACAATCATTTGATCTCTGCATATCGAGAATCTCGCAATTAAGGATAATCTTGATGGTGCAAGGACGAAATGTAAGAGAGAATAGGTGACAAAAAGAAAAGAAAACGATAACAGCCGGTGAAACAAGCGATTTTCCTGTCGGGAACGACTTACAGTCCGCTAGTCACATTGTAGTATTCTGTACCTTACAATCTGCGTAGCTACATCTGCACGATAGCACGGAAACCATTCATAAAATGAAAAAAAAAAGAGAAAGGACAAGAGAGAAAAAATAAACTTAAATAAAATCTTCGGAAAAATTATTCTTCAAATCATTCTTGTTATCTTTTAAAAAAGAATAGTTTTAAATTGTAATCCTCTCTCTAAATAAATATAATTTTATAAATATAAATTAAATATTTCTTGATTCTGTATTTACAGAATATATATTAATAATTCGCAAATAACAGACTTTATTAATTTTAATTGATATTAAAAATTAATGTCATATTAAATCGTTAGAAAATTTAATTCAAAATTTCAATTCATATTTAAAAGAGAGTATTTGAGATAGTTCGCATTTAATCATACATTGAGAAAAAAATTTCTTAATTTTCATGATTGAGAATACTCAAGCTCGCAATTGCCTATTATTAATTATCAATTAATTCTTAATTTTAGTAAATATATTTATTAAAATTAAATTAATTTAATTTAAATAAATAAAATTTATAATATAAAATTTCTCACTTATATTAAACTAAATCATTAAAATTAAGAAAGTGACTTTTTGTGAAAAATTTACTTGAATCAAATTCGGGTTTAATATATTTCAATGTAATACTCGTTTAAATATTGTAAATAAAATTTTTAAATACTGAATATCCAAATCTTTTAATTAAAAATGGCATTTTAATAAGTATATGTTCAATATTTATTTATAAAGTTATAAAAATAGTAAATACACATTAAATTAAATTCTTCATTAAAGTGCTCTCTCGTCAGCAATATTCGGAATTGCTATCTTTGTCCAGGTGACCTCTTACCACGGAAATAAAAAAACCAAATAGCTCAAAATTAGGAGCTATTTATGAACTTTTACTCTCCAAGTTAACATTTGAGCTCGTCTCGGTTAACAGAAATTTAAAGTTAAAGATGAGAGGTCTTAGATCTGGACATCTTACTCAGCCCCTCCATCTTAAATATTTTAAAATTAACAATAGGAAATCGTTTATGGATGCAGAATTAGAAGTTTTTTATGAATTCTTAAATCAGTGTTTTTTCAAGTTCCATTACACTCAAAATAATCCCAAAACTAGTTTAAACTCTAGAGGTAGTAAGTCATAGAAAATAGCATTATATCTACAATTTCATTAATGCATATGATTCCAGTATTAATACAAAAAATATATAGTTTTGTATAATCCTTTATTTTTGAGCTACAACTTCTACGCAGGAAGCCATCCCCGGCGTCTTCCACATAAAAGAGAATGCTTGAAAATCGGAAAATAAATTATTTCACCATGAGAAATTATCTATCGATTTAAGAATTCATGAAATATGCATAATTATATTTTTGCATAATTGATTTTACAACCCCTAGGTTACCTCCGGCATCCGGTATGCAAGGGAGAATTATGTTTGAAACTGTTTTGTACTGTATCTGTCAGTATCTTATGTATTTTTATTTGTTAATATCCTTTACTCTTTTTATCCTTTATTGGAAAGCATCAAGTATCAATCGTTGTTATTCTATTAACTACGAGAATTGATTTTCCTATTTTTTAGTGTATTTCTTTTTCAGAATACATACATCAATAATATTCTCCGCTATGATCAATTTTGAAAATTGACGAAGCTTTTCCTCGACATTATTTTAATATTAAAGAAATTCTCTCTATGAGGGGCGACGATGACGTTTAAAAAATTAATCGCGTAATTCCTTAGTAAAAAGATGCGGCAAAAAACGGAAGGAGAAAGCAGGAGCCTCTCCCGCCGTGACGCTGTTTCACGCCACGCCACTATCCATTTTTCTGCGAGAGAAGCGAAGAAAGGATAAGGGTAATTAATTAATCCGGATGAAGGTACATCTAAGAACTTCCTGTCTCGCCTTGTGCTCTTTATTACCCGCGCGAAACAATGGCGCGCGTGCCTCTGAGGGCCGGAGGGCCCCAGAAAATACTCAGCGATTTGCCGCAACTAACGTCGCACACGCGCTGTCGTAGATTTGCATGAAGTTCGAAAAGTTTTCAAATAAACACGGCGAACACCTCGGCAAGAAAACGGCAGCAGTTAACGGAACTTTTCCATTTCCGCCTCTCGCCGTTCGTCTGCGGAAGTGGAACTCGTGCCGCGCGACTTCGTTCGTATACATCTTGCAAAAACTTAAAACCCCGAGCGGTCTCGTGAGAAACGATTCGCTGCTGAGAAATCCCTTAATTATAGTGTAAGAAGTGCAAGCGGTGAGAGTTAATCTGTCTGCTTTCGTTACGACCGTCGTGTAACGATAGAGTTATTTCTGCATCTTTTAATTATTACATGAAATTAAAGTCAGTACATCTAAATGTTCTTGAATTGTTCAAGTGCTTCAATTGCATTTGTAATTTAAAAGAAAAATAAAAAAAACATTAACTCATTTTTTAATTTCTAGGATATTTCATATATAATATGTACATATTATATATATATATATATATATATATATATATATATATTATGTATTTATATATTTAATTATCTATATAGTAAAAAACATATGTTTTATTTATTTTTGTAAAGTTATTATATATATATAATATATATAATATATATATATATATATATATATATATATATATATATATATATATAATGTATTCATCGATTTAATTAGCAATATCGCTTCAAACATTTGATTTATTGGTTTATCAAAGAAAAATTGAATAAGATAATTGAATAAGGACAATAGGAGTCAGGTGCGGTAATTGTTGCGCGAAACAAACTGTATGAATATAACACAAAACTTTTTATTAGAAGCGCATTTTTTAATAAAGAATTTTGTGTTATATTCATATACAACATTCATATACAACAGTTTGTTTCGCGCAACAATTACCGCGCCTCACTTCTGTTGCCCTATCTTACTCAATTTTTCTTTGATTATTAAGGAGTCTTTGTAAATCAATTTACGTTTATTGGTTTATATTATTGTATATTTTCAAAGTATATATCAGATTAATCTATTATAATTGTAGGTACCTGTGTATGAATCTATTATAATTCTATTCTTCATAATTAATACATTATATTTATACTCTACGCCCACATTTGCAAGTGACTTTTTAATCACGAAATGCGCAATTAATAAAATAAAATATCGTGAACAAAGTTTTAATAAGTTGAACAGATGTGCCAATGGAAATCGCGTTAGAATCGCAGCGAGATTACAATACATACGACATCGTACTGCCATCAGCAGTATATTGAGCGATGGCAGAGATGCTCCGTAGAAAATTTCAATCTCATCGCCGACCGTGAGAACATTCCTCGTATTCTACTGTCACGTATGTTTCCCTTTGGGAAGAGATATTGCTTACGACTCTCCCCTCCTTCTATAAGTGTTATATGTGATAGTAATGACACACTAGAATAAAAATAATGACGAAATAACAAAGAAAATATTTTACGAATTTCACGATACTTTATTTTACTTTATATATTATTTATACCATTTTACTCAAAACATATTTATAAGTTAATTTAAGTTAAGTTTAATGGAATAGATTCTCTTTATCTCTTTCTCGTGATAATATTAGAAAAAAAATAAATTTTACAAGATCAATTAATGTCAATTTAATTTGAATTTAATATTCAATATGAAAATGAATAGAGAGAATGAGAATAGCTAAGTTTTATTTATAATAAACTAGCTTTCAATTTTAGATGTACAATAGCATCAGTTACTTCACCGCAATGTGTGATGATGATTAAGATTAAGAATGCAATACCCACGCACATTCTGAAACTTTCTTTCGTGCGATTCACCCACGCTGATAACCTACACGCGACGCGCTACTTTGCCGAAGATCATACATAAGCGTTTACCGAATTACGACAGCATCCAATCAGAACTCCTCCGTAACGGATGCGGCGAACTAAAGCTCCAACCCTGATCGATCTCGCCCGCAAGTTTCTCCAAGGCCGTCAACTCTGGTCGAAACTTTCGTAGTCAGGGATCTCTGAGAGGATTCCTCTCCGACGCCTTAAAGACGCTCTTTCAACAGGTATTTCTCGCCTTTTTGCGTGCGAGATCATCTCGCGGATTACGACGGAATCGTGCCGTGATGATATTAATGAGGTAAAATGTCACTGATTGATTCGCTGTATTATAGCGCGACTGAATGATTGAAGTACGATAATCGCACGTCGTGGCATTCTGTGTCAAAGATACAATTTTATTTACGATGCATGAGACACGCGAATCGACCAAACTCATCGCAACAATTTTATTGAAATATGCAGCATGAAAATTCGTACATTATTATTCGAGATTTTTTATTGGTCTAATTTCGAATTATAATTATTCAAAATTTTCTCATGAGAGTAACTTATTTGCTGTTAAATATAAATTTTGTTAATCATCAACATTACATATCAAACATTTGTAATTAATCCTTCGACGGCAACATGAATTTTAACTCTTCTGTCAGCAATAGATCTTTGAAAAACAGAGCAACTTTTTTTTATTGTTCCAGATTAATATAAAAATAGGAAGAAATTTTGGTACACTCTTGTTAAAGATTTAAAACAAGTTTTTATTACCAAAGAAGTTGGATTGTTTTTTATTTATTCTTTATAGATTCTTTTACAGATCTAAACTTACTTAATTTTTAGATTTAAACTTATCAAAATTCACAATCAAAATATTAATGATGCCTTTCAAAACTTTTTGTTGCCCGTAGGATAGAAAATTGAAACACGTAAAAAGACCAAAGAGGTGAAATATCAAAAGCAAACAATTATCAACTTCATTAGAATGAAATTTATTGTTTAATTTTCACTGTCATTCTTACTCTCTGTGTGTTACTGATAACAAAATGCAAATTCGACGAAGTAGTAAATGCATTTGTGAAGGCATCAAGAGTCTATCTACCCAGACACAAAATTATAAAGTCCTCACGAAGGTAAGCCAAAATTTCGCGGCATATGCATTAACGTCCACGGATGAGTTATAACATTGTACCGTGAATAACATTATACCGAGTTCGTCGAGTATTATTTCCATACCTATGTACGTACGTACGTACTTTGCGCTTCGTATTCCGTAAGATATAATGACATTATTGCGAGCTCCTAAGGGGATATTTCGTATCCGTATATAAGAGTTATAGTCGATCACGCGACGCAATAAGTTATTTTTGTGCGGATTCTTGCACGCACGTTTTCATGATGCGGCGAGGAGAACAATCGAAAACGCGTTTTTATCGCGATAGAATGTCGCCCGCGCGTACGTTACCTTGTCATGGTTCACCGCGTACGCGTAATAGAGAGGAACGTAGAAATTTCTAGATTGTTGTTTGACATTCTAACGGAACATACGCAGGGGGGGGGGTATTTAATTAAACCGACGGTCAGAATGAAGCGAGGAGGAGCGAGCGCCGCGCCGCTCATTTCTGACCCTGTCGTGTCACTTTAATGTTTTGCACCGGGGGAGTATATGCGTCCGTTTGCATTACACTTCGCGGTAATACCTCGGATGTATCTCTGTATGTATCTCTACGTGATATTCATAGCGACGCTTAACACACAGCCAGCTTTCCTCCTTTCTCTTGTCACACGCGCACAAAATGTTGCGTCTGAAATTAATGCACCGAATGCAAATTGTCGTGTTTCAGAGTTGCTGTTATTAACACGATTGAGATGTATCTACACATTGCAATGACGACATTGATCATCTCACCGATAAATCTATTCATTCTTAATGGCCATATGCAGAGATAGCAGATATACAATAATAAATATGTATGCGTGACGAGAAATAACGGTTGCGTAAGTGAGAGGGTATTCGCGATTAGTTTTGAAAATTTAATGATTTAATCTTTCACAGTTAAAAGAGAGTAATGAATGTTCTCTGGAGAATTTCACACCTCGTACCGACACGCAGGCTGGAAATGTTGCGTGTATATATCGAGGCAAAATTGCAGTCATACGGCAGAGATTTATGCATTCGCGATTCTGAATTAGGTGCGTATAGCTGCGTAGGTTTATGTGCACATGAACTTATACGTACACTTAACGCCCGAGTGCAAGAGCACTAACAGTATATAGCATTATGTAAATTTCCGCGAGACAAATTTATCTTTTACAAAAAAAAATGAAACAGTAACATAAACAAATCACTCTCAATAACTCTCTTACATCTTGCATTTACAATATATACACAAAATAATTGAAAAATTCTAAATTTTTACTGATTTTAGCAGTTTTTAAACTTTTTCAGTTATTTTGAGAATGTAAAGAATTTTTCTATAGATATCTTTTCTATAGATATCTTTTAAAAGTGTAAGATGCACGAGTAATGTAATGGCCGATTTTTTTAAATAATCGATTTTTAGGATAGATTTGGAGTAAAATAGAAAATGACTTATCAAAAAAATCGGGAATCAAATATTCATCAAAGATCCATCCAGAATCAATTTTTAAGTTACATTTTTATTAAATGTTTAGTCTTTATTTTTATTTTTTCTATATTTCTCTAACATTTAATATTTATTCCTATTATTAATATTTCTTCCATTATACGCGGAATCTTACACGAAACAAAAATCAATATCTTATAAACATAAAACTTTAAGAACTTTAAGAACTTTCTTTAATGCATTTATTTCTTTTCAAAGTATTTGTAGACTTTGACTGCACATAGCGAGATTTTGACCTAGAGATACCTAAGGATTCTCCTAAGTATCATGATATCCTTGTTTAATATTTGGTGAATAACAAGGATAAAATAAAAGTGTAAAACAGTCGGATGAAATTCTGCAATCTAGCGTTGACACGTTTCCTAAACGCAGTTTACATTGGATCAATTTTTGATTCCAAGAACTAATTCATTGAATTAATCGAAACTGTAAGATCGATCTGGAAACATCGAGATTGAGCGAGACAAAAGATTTAATTTGTGAAAAAACTGAGTCGAAATCGTTCATCTCTTTACGCCCCTTGAAAACATTTAAAATAAAAAAGCTAATAATATATTGTATTAAATATATTGTATTAAATAATATATTGTATTAAAATTATAATAAACTTTTTTAAAAGATTTCTTTCGACACACAATCATAGTTAATAAATATATTAATAATAAAAATAAAAGCAAAAGACAATATACAATATTTGTCAATAATTTGAAACAGCCGATATAAGTAGATACGATTTGTAAATATTAGCTATATCTCCTACGCTTAAAAGCTGCTGGTAGCAATTACTATGCTATGTCGAAGTACGATCGACCCATGCATTTCCGCTGAATTAATTGCGTCTAAACGGGGCCATACTAGGATGATAGGGGTGCGGAGAAAGAGAGGCGACTCGCGGATGAGCGAGCTCGGGGGTGCGATTAAATCACGCTCGTTAAATCGAAACGAACGGTGCGGGTGCCGCAAAAATTGGCTCGTTTATTCCAACCGGCTCTAAAATCGACACTATATGACGTGGACGAGCGATGAAAAATTAATGAGCCCACCGGTTGCCACAATCGGCCAAAAAGAGAGCAACGTGACAATGTGAGACCGAAGAATGGGGAATATCTGTGAAACGATAACAGTTTTCCGAGTTCTACGTATAGAACTTTTTCGTTCCTTTTTTTATGCGTCTGCAGATCGCGACGGAATTAAAATCAAAATCGCTAACCGCGACCGTCATTGCAATTGGAGATAAGTTAAATCCGGTTGTCTGCGACATTTGTATTAAAATTATCATAAAAACTGTACGCACGTAAGAAATCTTCTGCGACTCTGATCCCAATGATGTTAATTATCAATTTTATTGTTAGAGAATGAATCTTCTTTCTTGCACAATAAATTCATCATGCACAATATTATAATTTCAATTCTCTTCTTTGGTCGTGTTCAGAAATATCTGATTTATGGTCGATTACACTTCGAATTCAGTTATACGTCTCAAGAAGCTTCCTATATTCCTTCTCCGGCAAATTTCTTTTTCTTTTCTTACTTCTGTCGTCAGCGAAACAAGTGAATAACTTTCGACTCGATTCCCGATGAAGTGGTGAACTCGATATCAAATTGGCGGACTTCATCGTGGGATTCGTCCAATAGAAAATTTTTAATGAAAGTCACTAGGGAGGATACGAAAGTTACGGAGAGACCAACGAAGCGAGAAGAGTCTCCGGTAATCTCCGACATCTTGTTACAGCATGGTGTAAGAAAGGCGGAGAAGACCGGCGCGGCGAGCGTCCGCATCGCGCTACGACCTCCTCGTTCAATTAAAGCGTCAGCGTCCGCGGAAAACTTTTATATGAATGGTTTTCATTTCGTCGCGGACTTATTAAGGGCATCTTCACGCGGGCATTAATATCCCCGTCGCAATGAGTTTTGTTATCAAGCGCGACCATTCAACCCATAGCATACAGTAGCAAGCACTATATTTTAGCATCGGCGAATTTGACTAAAATACATGAAACTACGAAATTCTTCTCTCTACATACCGTTCATTGTTCGTAGTTTCCTCTAACTAGAGACCCGACTAGAAATTTATTCAAGAATTTTAGCAAGTCCTAACCAGATTGACCTTATTTCGTTATTACATTCTGATAAAGTAAATTCATCGGGACCTGATCAATCATGTAACGCAGCACAGTAGTCAGATCTTCATCCATCGGATAGCCTCATTAAGTCCTGATAAAGACCTGATAAAGTCCTTCATCCAAGATCAGGACCTGATAATGAAATAAGGTCAACTTAGCTAGGGCCTGCTAAAATCACTGGATAAATTTCTAAGTCGGGAATTGTTCAAATGCTATTTAATTTAATAGCATCACATTCCAAAAGAAACAAAAAATATATATTTCAAAGATCCAGAAGGCGTACTCCAAAAAAACTTTATAATTTTTAGAAGATTATTTAAATCGACTTGCATACGCCTTCTTATAGAACTTGTGGACATTTTCTTCTTACGAGTAACCCGTCTATCTCGTGGCGTGGCTGTGTACTAGACATGAGATCAACTATACTCAAACCTTAATGAGAACCTTCTTACGTATACCTTATTCAGAATTATTTTAAATCAACCAAAAACCAGGTCCTTATAACCTTATAAAGATCAACCATACTCAAACTTGATGAGGATTTTCTTTATATTTATACATAAGTGTATCTTTTTCAGGATTATCTTAGCTCAACCAAACTAGGTCTTTATAACATACAACCTTAAAAAGATCAACCATACTCAAATCTGATGAAAACCTTGTTGTACTTTATTTAAGATTATCTTATGTTAACCAAATCAGGTCTTGATAACATATAAGGTTAACCTGACACAAATTCTAGACGAGAAGTTTCTTGTTTTTACGATAAAAGCCTCAATATTGGTTCCTGCAAATGCATTGATCTATTATATCGAGCTGAAAAGAAAAAAGATTCATTGTTGAAGAGGTTCATTGCTGAAGAGGATTTTTACTATTGAATGTGGAAATACACCATTATTGTTATCGCATTGCTGATACTTTGTTCCAAATAAGAGGCGGAAGTAATTCATTTTGGTGCGTGTGATGTTAAAGGACTAGCAACAATAGCCGGTAATTTGCTATTCGGAGTCACGCCGCAGAAATGTATTCTTGCGTGATGATATATGCATCACGCACGTAATCGTACAGTCGGTTACACGAGCACATCGCCATACGTTCGACTAACCCAGTGATAAAACAAATCGTGACAAATTGCCAGTGAGATGTGACAGTCCCGTGCCACGCAATTGCACCAGCGATGGTTTCATCGAGTTAAAGAACGAAAAAGCGCCAGCTTAATGAGGCTTTTATCGTATTCAAAAATAAGAAACTCCTTAACTAGAATTTACGTTAACCTTATATGTTATCAGGGCTCGATTTGGTTAATATAAAGTAATTCTAAATAAGGTATATTTCTCATAAGGTTCACATCAGATTTGAGTATGGTTGACCTTTTTAAGATTGTATGTTATAAAGACCTAGTTTGGTTGACCTAACCTTCTTGGTTGAGGAAAGCGTGCGAACTGCATGGAACATGATTTCATCGTAAATAAAATGTTATGTTTATTTACTGCTTATTTATTAAAATTACCTTCTTTGAATAAATACACGTATAAAATACGTATTCAAGATAAGTGTTTCTAGTTAAAAGTAATATTCTCTTTAAAAGTAATATATTCTGCACAGAATGTGTTTTAAGTAACGACGATTACAACGGTAATCTGCACTCCGCAATGTGAAAAGAACGTCGGGAAGACAGACAGCACCGGAATTATGCCTGCGCGAAAGTAATTTCTGTGGCGAGTGTCTTCTTGATTTCGCAGAGTGCACACAGCCTCCATGGACTTTCCGGCTGTAATGAAAAATTGCGCTTGCGCATGTCCCATCTCTTAAGTACGTTCAAGAAGCTGATTCTCTGGCACTAACACAGGTACTCGCAATGTGCGTGTGCCGCCATAGTTTCCCGCCAGACTACTGCAATTTCGTATTGCTAGAAGAGATAGAGAAAAGCTTAAGAGAACAGCGACGAAGAGAGAGGACGTGAAAGATAAGACAAATGAAGATGACAAAGAAGAAGCGCACTCCGACGAAAAAAGATAAAAATCGTAGACAGTAGACATATAAAAAAATGCGTAATGTCCTCAATGCTACATTGTATGAAGAGAAAATACATAATATACAAACACATCCCTCCATTCTTTTCTTATGTTCCAACAAAGCTACGTAAATCTTTAGCACGAAGAAATGGACCACTGAGTGTGGTTGAGCTCTGCATTAAGTAACTGGTGCTAATGAGTAGTTTGCTGTTAAGTACCCGGTAAGTACAGAAGTAACAAATATCGTGTCCTTTGTTGTTCGACTTCCTTTAGTACAAAACGATAGCTTTGAGCCTTCTGATTTCACGGAGTTATCTCTTTAATTAATTATACAGTCGTTGCATATGTTAT
>Ga0157364_1003526_pt1 | contig 15189 bp, 7 predicted proteins | sample AttsexASBM2_FD_111476 | JGI IMG/M metagenome (GOLD analysis project Ga0157364, IMG submission 111476) | Fungus gardens microbial communities from leaf cutter ant in Ribeirão Preto, State of São Paulo, Brazil - Atta sexdens ASBM2 | ecosystem: Host-associated > Fungi > Mycelium > Unclassified ... | reverse complement strand
GAGAGAGAGAGAGAGAGCATTCAAATTCCAATTTTAGTTACATATAGTCTATATTTATGCAATATTTAATACATGCTTTTTAGATTTTTGCTATATGTCATATTTAATACGTCATACTCTTTATTCATATTTAATATCAATATTTCATATTTGAAAATAATTGTATTCTTTGTATGTTTAATTCTTAAGAATATTAATTAAGAATATTAATATTTATTTTAATTAATATTTATTATTTAGTGACAATTTTAGTAACTAATTAATTTTATAACGCAAAAGTATATTTGACGAAAATTTGATACATTCTAAAAATCTAAAATAATACAACTGAAATGATAAATATAGTAAAAATAATCAATTACTGAGTAAAATTTATGCACAATTTCTATATTTGCTATAATTCTCTTATTGTTTTTAAGCATAAACGTTCTATATTTTTATAAAGCTTACTTGTACAAATTTAATTATATATGATTAATGAATAATAATTTATTTATGGCTTAAATCGCCATGACTTCTCATCATTTATATGCTTGAATAATTTAAAAAAAATTATTTAAAAATCTTAATATTTAGAAAATATTTGTTTCTGTAATTTTTTAGAACTAGAACGTAAGAGAAAATAGTTATTGCAAAGTAACAACTTTTTATTTAACGATAAACATCATGTAGAGATATTATTTTAATATTCTCTTGTTTATTTTATTTTATTATTGCGATCGATAATAGAGAAAGAGCTTTTCGAACTATTGTATATTGTTATCAAACAATACATATATTGAGCTGCCATCCGCCGTCATTTCTTTCGAAGACTGTGTTTTACCCGGCTAAAATGTGAAACGTCGCGTACACTTGGCAAGACTCAAGGAAAATGCGAGCATTTCATCGGCGAGACGAAAGGTACGCGACGCGGAACGATTTGGAAAAGTGTAACACGGAAAAACACTCGCACTAGGTCCTCGAAGATTGAAAAATTTCATTGAGAATTCATATAGATGAAATTTTTTTCTCGTCGTCCATTTTTTCCGTTACATATTCTGGGTTGATATTTTTTAATTGTATTAACTGCCGCGGAATAGTATTTTTTTGTGTTTATCAGACATGTAACCATCGAAGGGCATACAACAATGTGTTCAACATTTGTTTCCAGCTTAATATTAATTATTTATATTCGAAAAAGTTTATCTTAGAAAGATTCTTCGAGATAAAAGCATTCACATGAAAAAAACAGTAACAATATTCGTAATTAAAATTAATTAAACACTGATTTTATTTTTAATTATTTAAATATTATATTAATTTTCTAATTATTATCAAAAACTATCGATTACTATTATTATGTTTGATAATGTTTATTAAAATAATATAAGTGATAGTTACTAAAAAGTTTTGGTGAATTAATTTCAATCAAATGTTTGATTAATGTTTAAGTAGGTCGATAATTCACCTCACAACACATTTCATGCACAAATTATCTTAACAATCCTGGAAAAGGGAAATAAAAAGTAATGCTCAGAAGTTATTTTTACATTCCTCTCATTAGAAAATAAATAAGAATATCTCATAAGAATATAAATATAGTAAGAATGTAAATTTAACTCTATGTATACATATTAAAAATTATAAACTTATAAAGATAGTTAGTTGTAGATGGAGTATTTGATTACCCCACCTACTTAAAAGTTAATATAAAACCAAAATCAGTTAAACGCTAATTTTATTTTTTTTAATATTATCCTACTTTTTTAATTACAATCAGATGGTTATTATTATTATTATTATGTTTGGTAATATCTACTAAACATTACACTAACAATAAGTACAACAAAATACATTTTAAGAGCTATTATAAGATTTCTTTTGCAGTATTCGATCATATATTCAATTGAAAATATATTAGGAAAAGAAAAAATTCATTATGCAATATTTTTAATATATACGCGACTCTTTTCAGGTATTTAAAATACATATAACCGAATATATCTAACATTTATCAATATAACACATTGTGTCTTATTTGCGATTATCAAGTCCCGACATTGCGAGTTGAATATTTGACGACCTCAGCTGAAGCGTTACAGCTTCGTTTGCATATCGATTTTTTTTGATTGCTTGGTCCCAATCATTTGATTTGCGACATAATACAATTTAACAGAATGGATGAAGAATATTGGAAGGGGATTATTGAGAACAATAAATCGGTATACGAAGCAACGTGTACAGATTTTCTTGAATGGCAACGGAAATGTAACCACAGATTTAGAATCCCCAGAGCAAAACGATCGAATCTCGCGGGTCAACGAGCGGATTAATTTTATTCTTGATCTCGCGCATTAGTTCTGCTATTGACATCCTTTCCGATAATCTGAAAGCATACTTTTCGAGCGTACTTAGAAAACATTGAGATGTCTTATAAGACATCACAAAGATGTCTTAAAAATTTATGAGACATTTTTTGCACTATTAAAAAGACATCTCTATATGCCTTTAAAATATTCTGATTTACGACGTCTTATAGACATTATTCTTTTGATGTCTTATAGACATTATTCGTAATGTCTTGCTTCAGACATTTGTGTACAAAATAAAGATAAAATTATTGATACAAAAAAGGAAATAAAAGGAAAAATATGAAGCTGGAATTATCTGAAAAATCGATATTAATTATACTTATATATCTTCGATAATGAACTATCTGTTACAACAGATATAAATTTCGTCGTTAGAAAAGTTATGTAAGTATAAAATACTTGTACCAATTTATTAAGTAATTCCAACTTTATTTATTATTTATTCTTCCCCTCGTTTCAATACGTTTCACATAATTGTATAGTTGCACAACACTTTAATAACACAAAATATTGGAGTGCCAAATTAATTGACATCCAATATTTTTATAGGTTACGTATTATCTGCAGATTGTGATGTCATAAATTTCATTCGATATTATATAATAAAATTTACATTTAATAATGTAAATAGCTACACATGCTTCAAAACTTGAATAATTTTTAGATATCTTTTAGAAGGGGCTTAAAGATGTCTATTTCAAGATATCTTTCAGACATGCATGTTCTTTGGGTGGAGACATCAAAGAAATATCACGATCGATATGCGTCACGACTTATGTATGTACATCCGGAATTTTTAGAATCTGTGGCAGTCACTTTAATTTTCCTTAATCTTAATTTATCGTCATCTATCACTCAATTTATCTCACTCAATCACTCAATCTATCTCACTTAATCACTCAATAAGACGCAGTATCTTAAATCCCATTTTATTAGCTGTTTGCCTTGTTTTTTATTATGATAATTGTTGTTGACGATTGTTTCTCATGCGGTAATCAATGGTAATCAGAAAGAAAAAATCTTTTTGGCATTTTGTTAATATTTATTAAGAATAAAACCCTGTCTTTCGCTATATAAGTGATATTTGTGTTAAATTAATTACGTTGACGTTTATAACTCTATATATTTTAATAGATATAATAGCCTTAATTGAGAAATCTTCACTGTCTGCATTTTTCATTTTCGAAAAAATGCCGCGATTTTGCAAATTTTTATTCGTTCAACATTGAGCAAGTTGTCCTCGAAAATGATTATAAAATTATAGTTCATATATTCTTCAGAACTACATGTATATAATTATTATTATTAATACTATAACAGTATTAACAATAAAAATGAAACTACCTATAATTATTTTATTAAACAATTATAGTCATACCAAATGTTTTTCTTTTAATCAATAGTTATCAAATAGCAGAATGTTTTCAACATTCAGAAATGCAAATTTTGAATGATAGATTTATATGCCATTATAGATTTATATGCTGTTTCTGGGTCAATGTCTTGCGATCGTCGGTGTTTGTTCGTTGAGAAAATGTTCCCGATATCTATTCATAGTGTATGACTTGACATAGAGCTGAATTTTTTTCTTGTGACAGGCGAATAAAAATCAGCTCATTCTTTTGTTATACTTTTGAAATATATTTTCGCAAATTTTTGATCGAACAAAAAAATATCGCGGTCGCGACACTCTTAAACTGAATTATTGTCTTATTTCATAAATGAGTAAGAATCATTCGTCTTTCACACAGATTTGCCGTGAGAGACAATATATTCCCATTGTTAGTTTGCATAACTATAAAAGACATATATCATTTTTTTTTTTGCATGATGGAAAATGTCTATCCGTCTATATTGGCGCGTATGTCGCGCAGTGATCCTCGCTTTTTCATAGGAAAGGTCGGTGTGACGTATCGGCGATTTACCTTAGAGACGTGGATTTATCACACATTCTAAAATGCATTTTGTGAACGACAGCACTTCGATGAAGTTTACCGGATAGTTTCGATAATATGTTATCGAGCTTCCCGAAATCGTGCACTGAATTCGAACTTTTAACATATTCGAATTTAACGTAATTATAGCTGTTTTATGTGTACGTAATATGTCATATCTTTCGATACAAGAACAGCAAGTGTTAAAAATTCTGATGTGTCGAATCTATCAGACATTCCTTCTTTTTATAGCCGCTTCCACGTCAAAATCGTTCATGAAAAATGATGGATCGTTCACACGCGTATAACACGGGATTGCGCAATGCATTCAAAATTATGCGTTTTATCGTTTCATGCCGTTACTTTGCTTTTTCGTCACGTGGGCTATTCTTCATATAACACGATAAGAATGACATAACTTATCTCTTTACTTAAGAACTGTTGCATTTTATATATATTATAAGTAAAACACGCAATCATTTTTAAGCAAAACTATTATTTTCAATTTATCATCCATGCAAATGGAAATTAAGATAAAATGTTTTAGTCTTTATAAAATATGTTGATTACAGAGATCAAAGTCTCGAAAAATCTAAATTTAAATCTAATAATGGATAAAAAATATATTGTAATTGTATTAAAACCCGTTTTTGTTACAATTTTTATATTGATTTTTAACTTCAAGTATTAATTTGATTACATTATTTAAACATTTTATTAAATTAATGTTTAATATTTTTTAGCGTTAAATTACCGTTAAAGTATAATAATTTATAAATATAAGCGAACAATTATAACATAATAAGAATAATATATGTATTTAAATATTAAATTTTAAAATAAATAAATAAAATGTAAAAAATTGATACAATTTGTAAATAATATTTCTTCAGTAAAATTAGCGTTTATATTAAATTATATATATTTATATAATTATATATATTTATATAATTTAATATATTATAAACGCTAATTTTACTGAAGAAATATTATTTACAAATTGTATCAATTTTTTATATAATACCTGTTCATGTTATTTCTTAATATATTTATTTTGTATTAAATTGACACAAAAATTTGAATGGCTTGTTTGAGACAAATAATTAAATATTAAATTTGACATAAATTTTCTAACTATATAATATATTTATCTTTTTAATCGATGTCATAAAAAGAAGATTTTCAATTCGACCTGTATATATTTTTTATATATATTTACTTTATATTCTCGTTTTATTCCATGGAATTTATTTGTCAGCAAATCTTTTCTTCGTTTAGTTGAACGCATTAATATCTAGACCTGCAATTATAGTTGTCTTTAGTGAAAGCGATCGCCGTATGTCTAGTCCGACATCTCGTAGCCGCTTCATCCCCATGAAGAATTTTTTCTTTTCTTCCTCTCAGAGGGAAGGAGAAAGAGAGTGGCGTTACATTGAGTGGGGTAAGTTGTACAAGAAGTGGTGGATGCTGAGAGGGTTGGCGGGGGTGAATTCGGCTGAGGGCGCGCGCCGTAGGGAACGCGTCGCTCGCTCTCGGGGGCGTGCGGGAGAGTCAGTGCGCGGCGAGGCGCGCCAGCTGCCGCACGTCATGATTCTACCCCAGGTGAGCGACGATGTACCCAGACACTACCACTACCATCCCGTCATTAACAGGACGACCGCCGAGAATCGTGAATATACACTCAAATGATAGTCCCTGTGCATGATGAGTGTCGGCGATTTTTTTTTTTATCTTAGTTCTTCATTTCATTTCAGCACGAAACAGCATGATTAAATCTTTTTCTTTTACCTTTCCCCCGTTTTCCTATCTCGCGGATACCTCGACCTACATGAAGAATCCGATTTTAGGAAACGCTAATAGAAAAATGCTTCCGAGTGCGAGTACGCAATTATGCGAGTATCACGCAGTGATGTGAGCGACCGGCATAAAATTTCGTGTTTCGTGTCGTAATGCGAGGGTATATATCAAGTTATTTCTAAGAGCGAAAGTGAATGAAGAAAACCGAGATTCCTCTTCGCCAAGCTGAAAAAAAATGGTGTCATTAAAAGACGACACCGAGAATTGTGCCCGAGAAAAAATAATTTTTTATGTGCTATCAGTTGTTTCGTGGTTTTATGTATCAAGAGTGTGACGGATACCGCTGCATCTCGAGTTTCGTGAGACCCGCAAATTGTAACCGCAAATTATACTGCCGTTTTTAACATCGTGAAATTTGATGCCGAGTCTGTCGAGAAAATCGATTCGTTCACCGGTGAAATAGTTCGTGGATAAAAATAACTTGTAAGATAACGTCGACGATGGAAATTTTAATTTACAAGGCATGAAGGCGTAATCGTGCGAGAATCATAACCGAGTCGATCTAGAGGATGATAAAGCTCAATTTTATCAGCTCGATGAGTCTCGTGAAATACAACGTGAAAAATATGCATTATCTTCATAAAATTTGACGATACATGGACAAAAAAATTAACCCATCGTTAGCGAAGTAGGTCGTAATTAAAAGCATTGCGAACAATAACGTCGATTGAATAGAATGAAAATTTTTGAAAGGAATGAATCATATTGAAGTTGAAATTAGATTTTGACGGTTTGATTTTTGCGAACGTTCCGAATATTCTTCCAAATATTCATAAGTGAGTTTCAAAATTTCGAAACTTTTCTGAGACACATGACGCCGAACTTTATGGAGAATTTTGTGAATCATTATTGCGGGTTACTGAGTGAGAGAGAGAGAGAGAGAGAGAGAGAGAGAGAGAGAGAGAGAGAGAGAGAGAGAGAACTGCTTTTCTATCGCTGCAACAGGTTCTCGTATATTTTGGTCGTTATCGTCACGATAATGCTAATTTCTCTATCGCGTTCCCAGTAGATTGATTATTAATGATTGCCTGAAGGAAATGTAGGCCGAGCTTACAGAAAAGGCAGAAAATGTCTTTTAGCCTCAAGAAAGTTAAATACCTGTTCTCATTATATTTAATTTTGATTATCGCTTATCTGTATATTGTAATATAATCTGCATGTTTTTATCGTAATTGTAATCGTTATAGGATACACTATAGAATTGATAAAATTTTTAACATTGAGATATTTACATACAAAATATAAAAGACTATAATTATAAAAGACTGAATTTTTTTAAATTCATCGAGCGCGCATATACATAATTATTTTATAATATACTTTTGCGTGCATAATTATATAATTATTTATAATATAATTTTTTTAAACATGCATTTATATTTTATAAACGTGTACGTTTTGAAAAATTTTTTTAATGGTGATAATTTATATTTATTACGCTAAACCTTACATGAATTAATTCATTTTAAAAGATTTTATTATGTACATATATTTAGGAAAATTATCTTCCAAAGAAAGTGCAATATATTTTTTAACTGACTAAATATTTTCTAAAATATCAAGAATTTAATGCTGTTTTTTAAATAATTTTAATTTACAAATGTAAAAATTTGTTTATATCAGATCTTAAAGTATTTTTTTATATTAGTATTGAAAGTCGCAATATTTGATTAAGGCTTTCTAAAAGTCTAGAAACTTTCAGACACGTAGCAATATAATCTGACTCTAAAACAGAAACTTTATGATGTCGATATATCGCTCCTTTACTTTAAAAGTAGCACAATTTAAAAAATTAAGTTTCTCGATAAAAAGGAAAAACTATTTTTTAACATAACATAAAATTATTTGATTAATCAAATAATTTATCAAAAAGAATATGTTCTCAATATGATTAAATGTCATTTTTCTCATTTTTGTTCTACCTTAAAAAGCTATCCTTATGAATTGTGAACGACTTTGACCTCTTATGAAATTAAATTAGTTTATTTTTTATGATTTTGATGATTACCTAAATCATACAACTCGAAAATAATGTTTTTTAAGTTGTGTTATTTTTTAGGTAAGACAGTGATATAGTATTAAAATTAGTATTAAACTTATTAACTCTTTGCAGTCCTTGTCAAAATTGACTCGGCAGATAGCTTTGCGAAAGTTTTGCATAATTTATTCGAATCAGCATGATTATCGATCAGTAAATTTTTGGAACCTTAATTTTTATAAGTTCTTTTAAATAATAAAAATGTTATGATTCATAATATGTCATAATATGTCTGATTAGATTGAATTAAAGACAAAATATTTGATTTTTGCTCATTTATGAGAAATAACTTAAAAAAGATCGCAAAGAGTTAACGCTTACAACGATTATTATTCTCTATATTTTACAAAAGCAATAAATCAGAACTATCATAATACAGATAAGCACACAAAATAAAATTTAATGTTTGATCCGGAGATTAGACCATGATATTCTTATGAATTTTAATGTTCTGAAATCGAACCCGATGTCCAAATCATTGCTCAATCATATTACATTTTTTTTATTAACAGAAAATAGCTCGATTTTCCAATATTTTTAACTTATCGACTTGCATATTAATTTTATAAGCTAGCTAAATTCAATAATATTATTGAATTTATTTTCTTTTTTTGCTCTCAGTTTGCATATTAAAAGTCTGACCATAAATGGTTCTAAAAATACTTGAAAATCGAGTTATTTTTTATTGATTTGAAAAAAATTGTAACATTGGATTTGGTTTCCGAACGTCAAAATACATAAGAATATCTAATCTCCAAATAAAAAAAATTTTGTACATATAATCATAAACACTAAAAGATTTGAAATTATAGGGATTATTGAAATGATCTCTATAAGAGATCATATCGATAGAATTGTGCAAGTAGTAAGTTATAAAATCATAGAATAAATAATAGAATAAATAGCATAAATAGCATAAATTTCGTCTTTTCCTATGAAAAGGGATGAATACGCGAGGAAAGAGGAAACATCGCATAATTCCAGAGTGGTAGAAAGCTAATTTTGTGGAAGAAACGGTTAAAAGAGAGACGCTAAGTTTTTCGTCACGAAGTACGTTGGGATCGCCGAGTTTTGCGGGCATGACGATTCGTAAAAATTACTGGCACGAAGTTTAAGAAGAATCTTTAAACAGTCGGTACTCACTTGGAATCCCTAATTGTTTGAGAAAGACTTGGACACGATCGCGGATTTCGAAATCGACGCGATTAATTCACTCAATGATCAAACTTTTGGAAGAACAGCGATATGAGAGTAGTGAACGACAGATTGAACGTCGCTGCACGTACTGTTCGTGCTTTCGAGAGTGGAATTAAACATTTAAAATTCCATATCCGGAAACAATCACGAACGAAATTTTTCAATTTTCTATTAAAACTTTACTCACTATATAGTTTGATCATTGTTTATTAATTTGTAAGCCACCTCGATGAAATAGATTCGGGATTCATAGTTCTGGTCAGTTTGCGATTCGAAATTTTTGAAATAATTTTCAAATCGTACAGAGATAAAAATGCTTACCATTTCTCAGTGGTGGAAATTATTCTGTAATGTCAGTCCATTAGAAGCAATTACAGAAATGTCTTTAAAATGCTTTCTATCTCGTGATATTTTCTCTAAACGCATCGTTAGGAGCAGAATATCTTGCGTGCATTTAATGTTTCGCGTGCAATGAAATACGAAGCTCATTTCAAATGCGAAAATTATCTGTAAAATATATAGATACAAAGAACTGTGATATCGAAAAATACAAACCATGATGTTTGTTATGTGATACAATTATAGATAAATTCAAATTAATTAATAAGTAAAAAGCCATTAATTGTTTATTAAATATTGTAACAATGTCTAAAAATTGAAAAAAATATTTATTGACTGGATCCTTTGATGTCATGATAAACAAATTAATATATATATATATATGTTTCCTTTGTATCCAATAAATTGCTCATTAAAAGTTCTGTGAGATACTAGAAACTAAGTGTTTTTGTTTGTATTTGACGGACCACAAAACATCATAACGTCATATATTACGTTTGATATGCATATCTTGCCAGGATATTGCATATCTCATTATTCAGAAAACACCAGTTTGAAAATTGAACTTGTAGCCACTAAATATACATCCTAGCGAACGCAAAATGAGAAATTTGTAAGGAAATAATAGGAATTTATAATGAAAAAATTGTAAAGAAATGATAGCAATTTATATTGATGCGCATAGAAAGTTAGAAAACAAAATTTTACTGTTTATAAAAATAGTCATCTACTCAACGAGTATGAGAAAAAATAGAAAATAGAGAGACGTGAAATAATATAAAGAGTCACGAGACTACGATCTTATAATTTGCATTAATATCAAGTTTTATGCAAATACGAACTTGTTAAAAAGTGCTAAGTATAATACTAATTAAAAAGTACTCAGCGGTCAGTGTGATCTTTTTACTCATCCTAGATGTTACAGCGAATGAATGTCCTAAGTGTGGCTTTCTTTTGTGAGATTAAAGTGCATTAAAAACTTTTCCAACCACGCAGTTCCACGTAGAGAGTATCATCAGCGTCTTCGCACGAAATAAGGAAGAGTTTCTTTTCACAATCAAAAGTGGATAGTTTCATATATAGTTACAGTTGCTCAACTATCATAGTTTGTGGAAGAAAGTTACATGTCCGCGACTATTCGATTCTCTCGAGTTCGAAAGGGAGTTTAACGTTGCGATACGAGCCGGAAGGGAAGTTTAATCTCTGTATGAAACATTTCTGCAGTTTGCTATTGTCGGAGTTTCGGATCTTCCACTGAGGAACTTTGGAGACGCGTAGCAACTGGACGTCCGCGAAATTCTCTTTTTCATGAGTGGAATTCCCTCCTTGATATTCACTGGCACACCGGAGATTATCTCGACCGAATTTTCATCGGACAAATTTTCCTGTCCCTCGAGGAGATACCATAAGTTCTCGGCAAGTCTCGCTTACATCGTCGATCTGTTTCGCAAAAACAGATGTAGTAAATGTGTATTCCCATGAGGAGATGACAGCCACGTCTTTCAAGCTCTCATTTTACTGTGAAAGTTTCTCATATTGTGAACTCAATAGAGATACGCTTGGACTGACATTTCCAAGAAAAGTTTGAAAAGCTGTCTCTACGGAGTTATCTTAACTCGAAAAATAAATTTGTTGAATTATAACAAATATTTCCGATTGATAATGTTTTTCATAAAACACTAATTAGAAACCTATACACGATGAACAACATACATATTAAAAGAATTGTTTCATATTTCAACAAATTAAATATTGCCAAAAATTTAAAAATATTTAAATTTGATAACAATTAAATTAAAACTATCGTCCATAAACATTTGACAGTTATCGTCAAAATGGCTTTGTCGTAATGAGAGATGCAAAATTATTGTTACAAAAAGTACGTTTCTCGAGTTAAATTTCCAAATCTTTTTTATTTATTTGTGATTAACTTTAGAAAAAGTGGATAGTATTATTGGATAGTTATATTTTTTTAATTGAATACTTTTTTTAATTGAATATATACATTAATGTAACTAAGAATGTTACAAATTCTTTGTTTATTTTAATTTATCAGATATTCTCTGATTAGATTTTTTACACATAATGTTACGAAAGAGCCGAAGTATCGAGAGCTATGAAAAAACCAGTTCTATTACTGTTTTGCCTGACTTCTTCATTGCATACCCAGAGATGTTCTTTTCAGTACAATTAATTTTTTACTTTTTTAGTACAATTCAAGCATTTTTACGTCAATACTTTTTTGAAATATATCTGATGATCAGTCCATTTTTTCGTTCGCTCAATGTCAGTACATCGTCGCGTAGCATCAATATAATGATCCTGTCAGCACATTTCTGTACAAGATTATCTTCAGATGCAGTCTCCTTCTTCAAAAAGTATCCTTGTGCATATTTCTTCTAGGTAAATAGATTTTCATGTATTTCTGTTTTATAAAACAGCATTCCGGTTCGTAGGTTATGTTATTGCTAGATTAAGTTATACTGAAGCATTTTATTGACTCAACTTCTATATTTCACTCTTTTCAATCATCTATCATGTTTAATAGATTATTTTGTAATGCAGTTTTGATTAGTATCAGTGCAAATTATATTCTGACTGGGCTCATACTTCATATGGCAATAAGAGAAATTTTCATTTCTTTTGCAATAAATGTTTTTTTAATTAGAAATAGTATATTTTCTATTTTTCATTTAATAATTTTCTAAAAAAAATAATATTTGTTAAAGAATGACATTTTGATTTTATTTGTATTAAAACTTATTTATATAATTTAATATTATTTATATAATTTTTATATTATTTATATAAAACTTATTTATATAATTATTTATATATAATTATTTATATAATTATTTATATAATTTAATACTTGGCTCTTTCAAAATAGATAAGGTAGTTCAAAACAAGATTTTTCAAAATTACATTTTGAAAGAGCTGAATTTCTTGTTTATGAAAAATGTGTGATTAAATTTATTAATGACTAAATATTTTTTTTCTGTTAAATAGATCTTATAGATAAATGAAACTTAAGTAAGAAAGCGATTATATTTGTTTAACATCAGATTAAATTTTTTTTTCATATTTTGAAAAAAAACGGCTTTTTCATGCCCACTCTCTCCTATATTAAATATAATTTTCCTTATCTAAAATAGCAAAATACTTTATATATTATAATTTTTTAAAATAATAAATATTAAGATTGATATATAATTTTGATATAAATTACATAATTTTATATATATATATATATTTCAATGAGATATAAGTTCAGAATGTTGCTGTAAATGTGAAAAAACAATCTCTTTATATTTATTTATGCTACATATATTTTCGAATTTTTTTGAATTTTTGTATTTATAATGGAAAATTAGTCAGAACTATAATATTATATTATCTGTAGTATTTTTCTATGTTTAAAATTCCCTTAGTTTATTTATTATCATCATCTACGAAATTTAGATTTATTTATTATTAATCATTGGCTGGTATAACTCAAAGAACAATATTTACGAAAATTAGAGCTCGTTCAAAGTTAAAGCAGCTATGCGATTTCGAATGAACTAACGAGATATGCGCCCTTAATAACGCATTAGACTACGAGTTTACGATTATGATTGACAGTTGCATGATTCTATTTCAGCCAATCACGATTCGCTGCATTGTGATTAGCTGAAATAAAACTGGGCATCCATCAATCGTAATCATCAACCCATAGTCTAATAGAGCTTTAGAATTCGGATTTCTTACCCTAGTGGTCCACATATCATTTTATCTTTACTTTAACTTTCAGTTACAGAACAACAAAGATAAAATGATACATGATATTGAGGTGTGGAATCCGAATGTAGTTTATGGAAATGTTGAAGAAACCTCGAGTCTCTTAGGACCCTTAAAATACTCTTATTTGACGAAGTGAAATTTCTCTTCAAATTTTGTAAGATTTTCCGAGTGCTCTCGTACACTAAATCCAATCGGATCTATGATATAAATCGGATTTGGATTGGAAAAAACTTTACTTTTCCACCTTTTCTTCCAACAATGCTTTTAAGATATCACGCGAAGTCCAAATGTTCAACTCCGTCGGGAGAACGCGCTCTTAATAATAGCATCGCGAGAAAATTACAGTTTCACCAAAGCTACAACACATGAAGTTTATTATATATTATATATTAGTTTAGTTTAAATAAGTCGAAAAGATAAGATAAGATGAAAAGATAAGATTTATATCTTATCGAAGATAAGATATAAATCGAACAACAACTTGCGATATTTGATCTTTATTAACTTACATTATATTCTCCACAAAATATATCGCGAAAATCGTTTTAATCGTATTGGTGAAACGAGAATTTTTTTTAGATGAACGAAATTTTCCCGACATGTTTGTATATGTTTTACAGATTATCGGCGCGCTTTAATCTTGAAACACGGCGGAAATCTCTGAATATATATCTCGTATCTCGTTAGGTAGCTTTGTTTAACCACCGCTAACGTGTAACAATGTAATTAGTGATCACGATCTTGGAGTATGCGCCCGCGGAAGTCTTCCATCTCTCAAGAAATTCCGACCGTCGCTCGCGGCCGATCCCTCGAGAGATTCGCTTTCTGATGAGGAGGTGGAACGTACTCTTCCATTCGCGACTTCGTTTTTTTCAACATTTCCCGGGAATTGTTCTAAACGAATTTAGATCGAAGGGATATTTTCCAGAGGCCTCTTCCTTGCACGAGAGAATGGCACTGCCACTTTCCATACATTACCGTGCCCTGAAAATAATCGATCGGCCCATATACGACATCGATATCTGCGCTAGAACGTTCCGCCATCAGAAAGGGGAAGTTTGTACACTCTCCTAAATTTCGTATAGCACGCAAGTTTCAATGGGGGGCTAGTAATGGATGTACCCGAAGTGTAGGTATACCGATTCTTGAGAGCGCTTAAGACCCATGGAGCCGTTCTTTACAGTATGATACAAGCTTATCGGCTATTCTCCGACCATCGCGTTTCTTTCTGACAAGAAATGTTAATGCGTAGCACGGAGATTCGCGAGGCACGCGATATCTTCGCGAAAATAATAAATGGATCTGCAATTCTCTTCTGAAGATCTTTTCATCATTCCTGTCATGAATAAAATTGATCAACAATTCGGCAACGAATACGCAGTGAGTGCAAAAAGTATTTGTACAGAAAAAATATTTTTTAAAAAAACTTTATTTTTAAAAAGTAAATATTATCCAGCGAATCATTGAATTGATGAATCGATATAAGTACGATGATTTCAACATCAATTTGACGTTGATTCATTTAATTGACATTTAATTGACGATCATTTCTTGTTGGATAATTGACAATTTATTCATAAAGAATAAAATAGACTATATGTTTCTTCAAATTATATATATATATATCAAAAAGATATGTTTAATTATACAAAATATATCATCTGAAAAATAAGCGAAAATTAAAAATTGT
>Ga0157364_1003525_pt1 | contig 15189 bp, 2 predicted proteins | sample AttsexASBM2_FD_111476 | JGI IMG/M metagenome (GOLD analysis project Ga0157364, IMG submission 111476) | Fungus gardens microbial communities from leaf cutter ant in Ribeirão Preto, State of São Paulo, Brazil - Atta sexdens ASBM2 | ecosystem: Host-associated > Fungi > Mycelium > Unclassified ... | reverse complement strand
GATACATTTATAAGAAAGGATTTAGTTCTCTATTTTATCTCAAATATTTTATTTTAATTTTTTAATATTTTTTAAATTTTGTTTAAATATTTTGTTTTATTTTAAATATCAATTTCATAATATTGTAAGTCTTTTCTATTAAATCGTTTAATTTGATGTCTTCTGTAGCAAAAAATTAAAAAAAAAATACTACGAATGATCGTAATTTATAAACGTCAGTCAACATAAACGTCAGTAATTAGTTTTAAACTAAAATGTTATAAATATTTACATTGAGAGAAAAATTTTTGATATTTATAACTATAATTACATGTTATTATATTTATAATTACATGTTATTATAATTATAATATTATTGTTACTGCTAAATATAATGTTAGTAATAATATAATTTTATCAATAAATATATGTAGGATAATATATAGTTTATAATAATCCGAAAAATGATATATATATAATTATAATTATTATTATCATAATGGTTGAAATGATTATAATTTATAGCTATTTTTTGGAACAACTATATTATGAGTATCCCAAAAAATATTTAAATTATCTAATTCGATCGCATTCATCTCGTGCATATTAAAGTCGTCGCACAAAAATTGATGTAAAGACGTGTATTCAATATAAATATATGAACGAATTAAATCATAAAATCCTCAATACATTTTATTGTCTTAAATAAAATATGTATTTTATAATTCGAAATACTTGCCTTTCACTTTTATTCTAAGATTAAACCAGTATACAAATATGCTTTAATATGCATCCAATCAGATATAATAATTATAACAGTTTTTATAATAATAACAATGATTATTTTCATTTTCGATTGCCAATTATATGTTTATAATTACACATATAGTTATTATTATTAACATTATAGCAGTAATAATTATATAACAAATTTTTGTTAGTCAGCCTGAATGAGCCGAGCCAGGAAAGATGACAGGACTTTGTCAGTCGGAGTGCGGCCGTCGAACTAATGATACTGAAGTCACGGTGCTGGTCAAAACTTAACACAAATTATTAATGATATTTGATATTTATAATTACAAATACCAAAAATTTTTCTCTCAGTGTAGGTTTAATTAAAATGGCATGCATGCGGCATATACTGCACATTTTTAAATACAATCATTTCAAATAAATAATTTGCGCAAAAATCAAGTTTCTACAGAATTAAATAATAATGAAATAAACTGGTCTACTTTGACCAATATGTTCGAAATTTGAAGTCAACTATCGTCAATAACTCGCATTAAGTTTTGACTAGCACCGTGACTCCAGCATCGTCAGTTCGACGGCCGCGCTCCGGCTGACAAAGTCCTGACGAGGAAGGCATCCTTCCTGGCTCGGCTCGTTCGGGCTGACTAACAAACCGCGCTTCATTAAAACATGGTTACAGCCGAATCGGCGGTAATTGAATCGACGACTGTCTATTGGACTGAGTCTAGGCTGCGAGCCGCGAAGTAACTTTCGGCTCGGAAGTTCAGCCGCGTGTTGGGACCGGATATATGCGCACGTTGGCGTTAGCTGCGTTGCTTTGGCGAATTCGAGGGAGATCAGAATTCGAAACTCCGTTCGGTTCCGGTCTGCGGCGACAACGTCAGCTGAAAGACAGGGATAGATGCGTGCAACCAAACTCGCCCAGTAAGCGTTTAGAATTAATTCCTAATCCTAAGTATTTTAGCGATACATTCTATTAGTTAAATCTGTGTCCTTCCCTGCGTAGAACTGCAATTTCTTAATTGCAAAATTTATTGAATAAATTAAATTTTGTTTAACTTCCTTCAATCTACTCCATTTAATTAAATTAACAAGTACAAAATGATACTTATAGAGAAAAGAAATTGAAATCTTTACAGCGTATTTTTACATTATATTACGTTTCCGATTATATATAATTACATGAGAATTAGCGTTAGACAAAAATTTGTATTCCTGTAAACTATAATGAAATTAAGTAATCTCATTCACAACAGAAAGACTAAGTGATCGCATGAAACAAAAACAATTTCTTTACATTTCCGTGGAATAAAGGAAATCGCATATCGATTCCATTGCAGGTGAAAAGTTAATGATGTTTGCTCATCCTTTCTGACATATCTCCCATAGGAAATGCAAGCGTAATCAGATCTCTATGTTCTGAAATTATTTATTCACCTGTTTATTCGTGTATTCTATTTCGAAGATACATGTTCGACAAATTGCAATGCACGCTTACGATATCAATTTTCACGGAAGCTATTCCGTCAATAGGGCGGCAGATTTATTTACGCACAGCTCCAATAACAATATCCGTTGTATATAAATCGTACATGAATATCTTCAATGTTGCACATGACTCGCTCGTGAGGATATCAAGCGATGCAACGAATGTTTTCTTCTCGATCTTATACTCTTTCTCTTTCAGTTGGTAAAACAGGAATGCTTTCGTACATTGTGGAACTGCAATCGTTTAATAATATAAGGGTAAAAATTCAAAGTCAAGCGACGAAGTAGACGAGCTCTTCAAAATGCTCCCGACAAACGTCGAATGCGAAAGATAAGGATACGTATAAAATATGAGCCGACCCCTCTTAACGTCGCTCCTCTTAACATCGGGTTTGGAATATTCATGATTCTGCTCGCAGCCATTGAGAGAATCCGCACAAATGTTTCCGGATTAATATTTGAGATCTTACGTTGGTCGGATTCACGTAGGAAGGTTCGATAGAAAAAAAAAAGAAAAAAACAAACTCGGAAGAACTCACCGCCTTCATTCGCTATGAAGCGACTGAGATGATGTCTTGCATTGATTTAAGTTCTATCTTTGTTGCTTAAGGCACCGGAATCGGTGGAAGAACGTGTTCAATGTATTAATATCAAAAGATCAAACTGAATTGTTTTCACAAATTGTTTAAATGTTATCTTTTAATTCTTTGATTATGACAATTAAAGTCAAGTTCAAAGGAGTGATTTTTAACAAAGATCGAGTCGTAAATGAAAGTACTGGAAATTATTATGCGATAAATAGAATATATTTGAGGAAAACGGGCTAAATATTTAAAAAGAGATTTTTAAACAATTTACAATTCGAATTTCTCTTACCGAAAGTGGCAAAATAAGTAAATAATGATATATATAGTTCAAAGTTATATACAAAGGAAAGTGAAATGCGTTCTTGTGGCAACTAACTTTAAGGAATGCAAATACACAAAACCATGTTTCTTGGTTAATTTTAGCTGGAAACTTTTCTCTTACTTGCAGTTTTTTATTTTTATTCCGACAGCACAGTTTAACTTAAAAGCGTAATTAGCGAAGTACTTAGCATTTTAAGTAATTAATAATTGTGAGAAGAGTCGCTTCATAAAATTTTGATTAATAGAACCGTTTTCCCAAATCTTTTTGAAGCTGAAGTATTCTTGATCATTATATTCATTGCATATATCTATGCATGTCAAGAATCACGTAGATATATCTTCATTCAGTTGTTACGTGAAATTTTTTGTTGCAAAGAAAAAATTCTTTCTGACAATATCATAAATATACAAGGTACGTCACCAAAATTCGGACAAATCGAACAATTTCTTTAAACAAAATGTTTTTAATGAAAAATTAAATATTACAAAAAATCCTTTTACATGGCACTTGGAGGACTCCTGTACACAATTATTCGATATATTCCTCATTAGCTTGAATGATGGCCTCTATTCTCGGTCTGAAGCGTTCGCACGCACACTATAATGTAGCGCTGTCCAGGCTGAATGCTGCCTCAATAGCGGTCCTTAATGATGTCACATTGGTAATCGAGACTTGTTTGTGACCCTTTCAATTACGCTCCATACGTAGTAGTCCAAAAGATTTAAATCTGGGCTATTGGCAGGCCAGAATGGGAGCCGAGGCGAGCAATTCGGCTTGTCCTGGCAGCCTCAGAGAGCATCTGTCGTATCTTTAATGTGTACGAATTGTATCGAAGATCCTCGACAATTCGACGCATTGTTGGCTTGCTTACATCAACAATCAATGCTAATTTTAAACGATTGTCCTAGGTCATCCGAAATCAGCGCTTAAGCCCTTTCAACAACTGGGAGAGTCCTCGCGGTGCATTCTTTCGAGTGACTCTTTCTCGCTCGTAATCGAAATCTTCGTTGGACTGTTCTAAAGTATATTTTGCCACAACGTCATAAACGGTTGATCTCGGGTATCCAAAGAATCGAATTATTTCCGTTGCTAAGCGGACACTTCGATGACTCTTCGATTATACTCCGCATTTGGTTTCAACATCGCGACCATTTTGAGAATATGACTGTTTACTAGAAGCATCAGGCTTTCTCGGACACCAACAACAATCTCTGGCGAAGGCAATATAGCGAAAAATTTAAATTGAAATTTGTCCGGATTTTGATGACCCTGTATATGCACATAGTGTAAATATTTTCTTCGCAAATTATAAATATACTTATAGATACAATATTGAATATAATACGTTAATTTTGTAAGCAAAATAAACTTTCTGTTCCATCTTTTATTATATAGAGTTATATTGAAAAAAATATAGAAATGATTGTAGACAATTTGACAGATGAATCTATGCGCAAAATTGAGGCGTTAATATCTTGAAATTATCGTACATGCCTGCTATGTCTGATATTTAATAGAAAACTCTGATTTTCATCTCTCAACGCCGTGTCCATTTCACATTAGAAATTCGATGACACCGCGAATAACGGCATCCGTGTCTCGTTATTTGTCGAAGAAATGCCGAAAATTTTGGTGCATTTGCGCATCTATCGCCCGATAACACCCCGCGTGCGAAACTCCATAACTATGCAAATAATATACGACAGGATTTTCGAGGTACTCGGAGGTGACTCTGCGCTCCGTGCGAGAACACGGTACCAGCTTAATTGGAAACTCGAATATCGGCGGAAATCCACTTAATAATATTACACACGCGAGCACGATTTTACTGGAATTATTGTTTTTGAATTATGAGCCACGACATAAAAGCGCGACTTACGAACTCAGCGATTCTGTTCGAGAAATTATATCGTCTAAAGTAAAAGGGCATCATTTCTATACAGAATCATTTCACTGTCGACCATGTTCGAAATCGATCAATTTTAATCAATGACAACGAATTGTATATTTGCAAAGATTAACGATAGAAAATATTAGTAATAATATCTAACTGATGTTTGACATTTCTACATTTAATCAATAAAAATTAATTTTAGACTTTAATCTCTATTAGCGTGTTATTATAAATTTAGCAACATAGTTCACAATTTTAATAAAACGAGAAAAATTGTCATTTATTTATAAATGTTAATTTTTTGAAAATTAAATTTTGTAAATTATATTCGATATCTATCGTGCAATCAGTAATTATTTCTTCCTTTGAAATATGAATCAATTTGGAATTATTAATTAATAATTTTAAAAAATATAATTTTCCAGCAATTTAGAGAAAAAGATAAGCGACAAGGTTGAAAATTGTTATGAAAATTATGATTATAGACATCGGATTTTTATGCAGATATTTTTTTGCAAACAATATGCAATATTTTTTTGCACAAAATATGCAAATTTACACAATTATGCAAATATGTACAATATGCACAAATAAATATGCATTTTTAGAATGCTTTTTTAATAAGACAAATTTATATTTTGATGTTACTTTCCAATCTGCTTTCTAAAAACAGTATGAAATTGCATAAGAATCCGATGTCTAATCATTTGTTCTATAAGACAATTGTTCTATAAATTTTGTAGATCTTGGATCTTGATATTATTCTTGCATTCACAAGTTCAATCACGCAATCACGCATATGTTGGACAGCTCGTCAGATGGATGATTAGATGGAAGACGATCTCGAAACTGACCATTGTCGACGTATTCATATCCGTTCGTTCGATCGGGACTATTCTGGAGGCTGACCCACTAACGTCTGCCAATTAGGAGTAGCAGACCGCGAATTAACCCCTGGCAATTGCCGTTAATCCTAGTAATTGCGTTCACACCAATCGGTCGAACTTTTCTCGCGCTTCTGTCTCTCTCTCTCTCTCTCTCTCTCTCTCTCTCTCTCTTTCTGTTTCTTCCTTGCTTCTCAAACGGCAGACATTTCGGAGGAACTTTAATCCCGACTAGCACTACACACCAAAGTCTATTAAACTCTTTGAGTAAAATAAATTCCAATTCATTCGAAAATTTAATTCTGAAAACGGCAAAAGCTTTTTAAATACAGTAAAAAGTTATTTTAAAATGTGATTAAAATTTAAAATAAAAAATGTCTTAATATGTCAGTTTTCTATTGAATTAAAAATCGTTTTACAAAGGATGCTACAGTTGCAAAAAAATGATAGTATCATTATGTACTATTGTAATTGTTTTAAATTTAATTCACAATAGAAATCATGATAAATATCATATTAAAAATTATTACATAATACTTTTTTAATTTATTTTCATTCATTTTTATTTATTTTCATTGTATAGAACTACACTTTTGCAATTGCCTTTGCACATCCCGTTTTCATAATTTAGAAAATTAACAGATTTTCTCTAATAAAAAGGGAACGACTTTCCGAGGAATCCCCATAACCTAACGTAATAAAAATGAGCTTAGTTAATGTCTGAAAGGGTTAGATTCAGCAAAGTACAGATGGAACGGATTAAGGTAGACAGGTCAAGGAAAACATTTCCGTCAGTTTAAATGTAACACGGGTACATAAATGCATTCGCATTTTTTTGCTAATAGAAATGAATGTTATCCTCCGTAATGATGAAAATGAGAACAAATCTCAAAGATCTTAACAACAAAATTAACTTCCCGTTTATACATGCATTGCATTTATGTTTTACAAATTTATTAGCAGGTTATTAAATGATTTCGTGTATATCATATTTGTATACTTACATTATTTTCACGATTTGATTATGTAATATTTAGATATTATTCAATATAACTGTATGCTTAATTTGTTATAAAAGTTTTTTCTTATTATACGATTTATTTAATATTTTATAATACGATTTATTATAACATATAATAAGTGTTACATTATTTATTTATTTATATTTTTAAACGCTACTTATTACTTATAGTTTAGAATAAAAAGAAAATTAACACTGCAAAAGAAAATTCTTTTTTAATCTGCCAGAAAGAAAAAAATTTTATTATATTTTTCGAAGAGTTATAATAAAATCTCGGATATAAAAATATATCTATACATCATGATTAATCGTATTTCCATTTTTTGTATTTTATTATTCTTCAGTTTATCTGTTTTATCTGTTATAAAAACTATGAAATTTAAATACTATAAATATAAAATATATATGTGTAACATTAATGTATAATAATTTTGTATTTCATGTGTTACAAAATATATAACAATTTAAAATATAATTTTATTTATAATGATTTTATGGAGGCAATATCCGAATTTCATATTTATTATTAACTATATTTAATTTCTGCAATTTTTATTACTTTTATATATAGTAAAAGTAATACATATTTTATTTTCTACGCAATTAGTAACTTAAATATTCTCATCAATCACATTGCGTCTCGTAATGAAAAATCAGTTCGATTATATGTATATAAAATGGCAACTAAATTTAACTAAAATTTCGATCAATAAGTTTAACAATCTGATAAAAATTATTATTCCCGTTATCGATTACCTTGGGAAATTGATTACATTAATGCTATATATTAATTATTTCATTGTCAAATTATTCTTTTTCCTACCAGACATATGAAAAATGTAGCGCTAATATGAAACGATTTTATTATTCCTACGACGTGTCAATGCACTTGTTTCTTGCGCGATGCAGCTAGGTACACCTGTCGCACCGCATAACGGCTCGTATCACTTGCGTCACGAGACTTCAGTAGTGCAGGAAAGTTTTTGGCGACATTGTTTTTGCTCGGACATGTATTAACACTTTGAAAGCAAGGAAGCTAAAATGAGCTTTTATAGAGTGTGAACAAAACGCTGGAAATTGTTTTAAGTTTCACCTATAATTTTTAATGCAACTTACTAACTTTGGAACTCTACATTTTTATTTGTTCAATTATTTCTATCGCTTTATATAAAAATTTTTTAGAAAAAATTGAAATAATAAAGGTTTTTGCCTAGTTTTTGCCGAACGTTCACATTTTAATATTATTATTTCGAGAACGAGAGACCGATATATTGGTGTTTTTATTGATAGTCGTAATCAAATGTAGAAATAAGTTTTCATGTATTCCATATGTAACGAACAATAAACTGTAAGTATGTCATAAATCGAAAATGTTTCCGTCGTAACATTCGTTTATCGAGCTCAAAATCGGTGCGTTACGTCCGACCATGTATGAGAACAGTACGCGTGTATTTGTGACTACGGTAAATGGATAAACATCACATTACGAAAGTCGAGCACGTAAAACCAGAGGAGTCTAGGCCGAGGCTGAAGAAAAGTGTGCTTGCACGTGTGTGGCTTTTCTCCGATGCCATTGATGGGGTAAATAAATAAATACAGTCATCGATGGATACATGTTTGTGTGTATGTCTGTATGAGTGTAGATACGGGTTGTAGATTCGCATTTGCGCGTTTCCCAATAAGATCCGAAACCATGCATTTTTTTTTTTTTTTTGAAAACGTGTCGAATAGTTCGCCGTAAAATCGCACGCGCACGTTTATCTCTTACGTGCGAGAGCTTCTGGTGTAACCTTTTATTTCGACTGTGTCAGGCAAGACACATTGGCGCACCAAGATAATGGAGCAGAAAAGCAGGTAATGCGGTGAGCAACGATCGAGACTTATTCCGCACGGCGTATTTTAGGACGAATAGGAAGTTCGGCCTCGGAACGACGATCGGGTAATCCTAACTTCGTTCTGTCCCTCTCTCCCTTCTTGCAAAGCCGGTAGAAACGGATATCTGCATAATCTTCTCGAATTCTAATGCTTTGTTTTCTCAGATTCGTAACGTATGAATTAATTAATAATCGTTGGCTAAACAGAATGACAATAACAATTTTCTAATAATACATTTAATAAATATTACATAATCTTTGAAACGTTAAAAATAATGATATCAAACAATTATTGTAAAATAAAAAATTCCCAGTTGATTTAATCTTTTTATCCTTTCTATCAATGAATATCCCTGAATTGTATTAAATTTTAACAATAAATATTTTTATATTTTATGTGAATTTTATTATGATATCTCAAAAACTCCACTCTTTGAACAATAAAAAAATAACAGTTTTGTATAAACTTTGTTTCATTTTCATTTTTATATTTTTTGCGGGAATCTTGTGAAACACGGTAGTGAAAAGGTGAAAAATTTGCAGAAGGGCAATACATTTATTTATTCAGTCATATTATTCAATCATATTATATTTTTAATAGTATCACACATTTACATTAATTATGATTAATGTAATAATCTCAAAAATTTATCATAAATAAATTTATCATAAATAATAAAGAATATCAATTAACGATATAACAGTGTAAATTTGCACTCGGAATAAATACACAAATCTACCTAGAACATTAAGTTCCGAGCATTTCTATCAACATAATGGTTATCAGGCTGAGAGCTATCGGCAATGTGCCCGAAAGCGATCAGTTAGATTTCAACGTAACATAGATACCGAAAATCCGAGGCAACGGTTTTCGGCGAAAAATTCCGAATTGTGCGACAACTTTCGTTGAAATAAAGTCAGTGGCATTGTTCGAACGGGCACCGCTGTACGATTTTATTGCACGGTACTTTCGTCGATTGGATGAACCAGGCGTATAGCCGATTCTGTCCAAAAGTTTGTTGCAAGGGAAAGAGACAGAGTGAGAAAATACGCACGGGATCCTCGGAATGACTAGCGATGTGACGAATTTTGAGTAAAATGCTTGCGGCGAATCACCGATTCGGCCCGTGTTTTTTATAGACTAAAATCTGTATTGATATGATTTTGTCATATGATAAAAAAAGGAACAACACGAAGAAAAAAGAATTGATGTATATACATGTGATGAATAAATACAGGAGACAATTTACGTGGACAATTTCCATATAAATACTCTAAATCTAAACTGAGAAATTGATTTTTAAAGTTTTTTGTGAAAAAAGATGAAATGTCATCCCATGTAAAAACAACTTTGTAAAGGAAATTTTAATTTATTTAATTATATATTTTTTTAATTGGATCTCATTAGGATAAATAAGCAATAAATCGACGAATAATAAATTATATAAATTACACCTTGGAATAATATTGAAAATTTATATTTGAAAATCGCTGCTTTTAATTCATATGTATCGTTAAGAAATATTTCTTTATTTAATTATCCCCCCCCTCTCCCCCAAATGTGTCTATATAATTATCTTATGAAAAAGAAAATTTGTTTATAGATGCAAATTTTCACGCGAATTTATATAAAGAAATTAAATTATACTTTAATTCCATAAGAATCTTCTATAAATTTTCTATATTAAATAATTTCAATTCGTATATTTGGCAAGAATATGTCTCTCTTTTCCTTTTCTTTCTCTTTCTTTCTCTTTGTTTTTTTCTCTTTTTCATAAAGAGAGAGATCACATAAATAGTTAAAATCAATTCAGAAATGAAGATTAAATTTCTTGTGAACCTTTGTTGAAGCTTTCTTCACTTTTTTCTCTTCTACAATTGATTTTAATTATAAATATGATTTTTCATTTCGTTCAGCATGCATTATACAAAAAATATACTATAGTATTTAAGTATATTTAATAAACAGGCAATAATTTTTCATTATCAATAATTTTTCAATTATTATAATCAAATTTAAGTAACACACTTATCATGTAGATATTCTATTTTTTCAAAAAATAATATTTATTATAAACAATTTTCTACAATTTTCATTGTTGTCTGGATAGTTTTAGCTTAGTTCATTTAAAAGATGACCAAGTCGCTTGCATTGATGTGCGTTTTAAAAATGAATGAAAAGAACTTTTTCTCTTTTTTATGCAAGGGATGAAGTCGAAAAAAATAATTTTGAGGCTTGAGAGAAGTTTTTCTCTTAAGAGAAAAAAAACGCGAGTGTCGGTTTCCAAGGCGAATGCTGGGACACGGTACCGCACACCCAAAGACGAGCAACCTGACTGCGGCACCGCGGGCATGTGGTGTCATTCCCAGGGGCGTTAAAATTAAGCCGTCGGAAGCTTCCTGTTCCCCAAAAGAGAAAATCTTAGTGCGGCGAACCGGGCGAAATTGCGGATTATACCGACTTTCCGTGGATCGTGTCGCGTTGCGTCACCCAGCGTCTTTTCCGCGTTAAAGCTGTCCGCGTTTTTGCATTGAAATTCATGGAATAATAATGCAGTGCTCGATCGCAAATACTCGTCCCACGGTATCCCGCTTATTCAGCTTAGCGGCCGCGTCGCGAGAGAAATGATTTCCACTGTCAAGACAATAGCGAAATCGAGAAAAGCGAATAAAATACTAAAGTACCATAGATTTTTTCAGTTGTTTCACAGTAATTTGAAAAAAAAAATATTTAACAGATTTCATATAATTTTTATTATATCATCTAATTAAAAATATTTGATTCTTCTATAATAAATGGACGAGGGATAAATCACTGATCAAAATTGTGCAATGTCTACTAATGTCCAGTAATGCCCAATTTTTATGCCTACTAATGCCAATTTTTTGGCTTAATAATGCCCATTAATGCCTTAATAATGCATAACCTCCGCTTATTATAATACAATTCTCTTAAATAATGCCCAGTATTCCAAATTTGTACACCGCAATGCCCTCAGCAATTTATCTCTCGTTATGGATATTCATATCGAATTTTAAATATAGTAGAAATTTTTATGTTTTTAATGTAAATTTCGTTATGACATCTCAAAAAGCTCTTACTCTTTAAATAATAAAAAAGTTTTACATAACTTTATCTCATTTTCACTTTTACATTTTTATCGAGAATCTGAAACACGATAGTGAAAAGAAATGACGCATTGACAGAAGAGTTAATATACACTATAACAGTGTCTTAATGGGGAATATTCTATGTCTATAACGAGTCCAATATTTCTAACAAAGAGATTTTTCTAAATACTGATTTGTTTAGAGATATGATATAGATCTATCCTTGTATATTACTTTTGGATTAATAGAATATCAAATCCTTTTAGCATTATACTCTGACATATCAATCTATTGCTTTGTGCGAGGATATTACGTCTCCTACGAAATCGTTCCATAACTACGGATAGCGACGTTAATACTTGATGGGATCGTTAAATTTTATTACTCGCTTTAGATTATTACCGAAAATGCTGTTATTACCAAAGATAACAACATTAAATATCGATAAACTTTGTGATTGAAAAATCAATAAGTATAATATATTTTTAATACAGATAATACATTTTCAATACATATAATACATTTTTAGGAGAATTGTCAAATTGATGTATTTAATTTAACTATAGTTTCACTGAATGCAATATTGCGAAGAGAGGAAACAATTCAGCATCAGCCTATGGAGATTAATGTTAAAACATTAATAATAATGTAATTTCAAATACATGTATGCTCTAAATATGCTTTATATCAACTAATGATGATCAATATTACATTGTCCATTATTGATTTTTGTCTACTACCAACACAATCTTCTTTAATTATGCATAATGGGTAAACATAGTGATATTAAGCTAACCGTTTCGGGTTAGCTTTCCAAGCGTTAATATTAAAACTGGCGCGCTATCCTGTTAAACATACAATCGAGAAACCGTTAGATTAATGAAAACGGCTTACAAAATCGAATTATTCAAATCACCTCCAAAAAACAATCGTATTTTTAGCTTTTTTAATTAAACGACTGTTCAATTCATTGACGGCGATTTAATCAAATTTTCAATATATTTGACGTTATCACGTACAACAGTGTGATTGACATTCTTTGATGTCTATAAATCGTTGTCATGACGATTTCATACAGAAGAGTTGCCTAAATTGATCTGTCGTGTTGTAAGTTGTTACAGACAACTCGAAACTGCAATCACTCGATAAAGGTTGGTTTAACCGAGAAAGGTGTCTCATCAGGTACACAGTGCGACGTGACAACAATGTAACAAAGACATCTATTGGCGCAGTCAAAATTCAGCACAAAATGCAGCACGTTTAATTTTGTTTCACAAGTAAACAAGTTATATAAATTTACTCGTCATTGCAGTTTTATCAGGAGTTAAAATATTTCAAAGTTTTTTCGTTAATATCGTTATTAATATTATTAAAGATATTATTAAAGATATTATTAAAGATATTATTAAAGGGATGATATAAATGCTTTCAATTTAATTAACCAATCAGAAAATAGAATTTTATAAATTGATCAGTTAAAGAATGCTTCAAAGTATATGTAGCATCAAGTGGACCGTAGCCAAGTAGTGGCTAACATAACAACTTTAATCGTTTTATAATTTCAATTTTGGCCCATCCGTCCGTTCTGTCTATTTATCTACTTATTTATTTGTCTACAAGATTTTTCAAAAACGGTTCAACATTTTCAAATTTTATAATAGATATTTTTCTGCAATAGACACTCAAAGAAACTTAGCATCACCGAGGCAAATTATGAGTCGCAATTGACCGTAAAGAGTTCAAAAGTCAAAGTCAATTTTAATGAAGTTCTTTCAACAATTTTTTACTGCACTACTTTATTATACTTGTTGCGAAGGATTTATTGTGTCGTTTATATACCAGACATTATTTTCATATTATTAGCTCATTTGCATCATTTTATGTTACAATATGTTTTTTATGTTACAATATGTTATTTACATTTTACATAAATATCAAGCGCTCACATGACACGATAACAGCGTTCCCATCTCGATCATTTTAATCATATCTTCTCTCGAGGAGATAGAAATGGAGGAAGATGTACAGTTGCATCAGATGTACAGATACATGAGAAATTCGTGCGTGCGACGAATGACAAACCGAGCTAGTAGCAGCTGGTTTTCTCGCCGTCGCACGCGACGAGAACATCATGCGAGAGTAAAGGAGGTGTGCCTTCTATCAAAGTGCAGTGGATTGAGTATTCCATATTTTCCGCGCTCGGCCGACCGGAAGACCGGCGGCGGCTCGCCTGTTCGCCCGCCCGACCGGAAGATCCGACAAAAGCGGCTTATTGGCCGAACGTTACCTTGACTGGCTTCCTCTCAGATGTTTTGGCGCCAGGCACATAAGTCGCTAAACCTGCACAAAGGATTATTATGATTTACTGACGAATTTTTGCCGGTCCAGTTTCGCCTATGATGCATCTCACGTGAATTTTTTCGTCACGTCTGCCCGACCTCCGTCGTCTAATGTTTGATGATCCGCTGATATTTCATTGCGTCAACATGGCTGGCGAAAAGTAATCATTCCTGCATTATTCCGAGCACGCGCTTTATCGAGCGAACCTAGGAAATTGTTTATCGATGGTGCGGACATCAAGCGGATAACGATTTAAAGATTACCAGTATCCATTTATTCGATGTAGCCCGGAGGAGACGGATTTGTTATTCAAAGTGTGCTCTTGATTGAATGACATTGCTTTTTTTTTACATTAGAATGAAATTTTATTCTGCACTTAGCTGTTAACTGGTACCTGGTTAATATTGTACACATACGTTTTCTCATAATGAAATATTAGTCCTTAATTCGATTTTTTTCAAAGTTAATCGAAATCCGGTGTAGCATTAAATGTGTTAATTAACTTGGTAATTTAAATTACTTTGTAAGGGCACTAGTAAATAACCAGTCGAGGAATGTTATTAGCTGTTAGGTAATTAAATATTTTTACAAAGTTGATGTATATTCACGCAAATTGAATATATGTATATGCGGTAATAAATATATGTACGCGCTATAGAATTTATATTTTAGACATTAATATTATATATAAATGTTTAAAACTTAAATATTATTTAAATATAAAAGTTTAAAACTAAAAATAAAGTATAAAAACTAAAATATTGTTTAAAAATGAAGCTTAAATAGATATTTAAATAGATGTTGAAACTGCTTTATCATTAAAACATTTCGAATTACGAATTTAATTCTCGAGGATTAAATCTCGAGATTTAAAATTTTTTTTTTGAAAAATAATTTTATTCTTAAGAGCAATTTGCAATAATGAGAAATGACAAT
>Ga0157364_1003524_pt1 | contig 15194 bp, 14 predicted proteins | sample AttsexASBM2_FD_111476 | JGI IMG/M metagenome (GOLD analysis project Ga0157364, IMG submission 111476) | Fungus gardens microbial communities from leaf cutter ant in Ribeirão Preto, State of São Paulo, Brazil - Atta sexdens ASBM2 | ecosystem: Host-associated > Fungi > Mycelium > Unclassified ... | reverse complement strand
TCCCTCCCTTTCTTTCTCAACAACGTGAGTACTCTGTTAGACATGTGTCGTTTCTTCTCCGTACATTTATGAATATTTTCTGCCGCCAATTGCCCTGCGAGGCTTTCTTTTGCAATGCAAGGATTAAAGCTCCCCAGCTTGCATGGTATATTATGACTTTATGTCGGATCTGCAGCCTTTAATGATTCTGGCCAATCTTTCTTGCTAATTCTTGATTTGCTTTTCTCCTAGCAGATCTCTCTAATCGGAAACCTCTGTCAACGTATATATGTTGTTACCTCTTATTGGTTTGTGTGCGATGGATACCCGAAGTGGGAGCAGGTCAGAGCAGACGACTGCCCCCTTCTACTGATCGGGAGACAGCAGCGTAAACAATAGCAAGCGTGGCCGTTGGAAAACTTTCCTTGAGCTCTAATTTGTCCGCATCATTCGACAAGGTGCAAGATTTCGTATTGAATGTGTTTAGGGTAGTGCCTTAAAACAGTCAATTAAATCGCATTGCGACAAAGTATCAGAAATTCTTTTAGTGAGAAAGAATCGAAAAAAAAAGAAAGCATAGATTGAGATTGTTTTTCGCGCGTGTAGAGAAGCATTCATGGAGCTATCGTCTGCGTACATTAATCTGTTAAATAATAACTCGCATTCTATTACGCTGGAATCGATAGGAGAGGTGGTTAGGAAAACTGTGATGGAGGCGTGCTTTCCTTAACTGGCGGGCTGTATATGCTGTATCGAGCATGCCAGTACCATATGCTTCGGTTGCTTCGATGGGCGGAAGGGAGCGCGGGCAAGAATCGCGGTTACTTAATGGAGGAGATCCCATCAAGAATTTAATTGTAGTTTCTGAAGGAGATTTCTTTTTTCAAATATACGTCGGTGAAGGATACAAAAGAGGCATTGCAGAGAATGATAAAACTATCCGAATACAATTTAAAAGTCAAGAGCATTACAATGGCAAGGCAGAATCGCATACGTTTGAAGGCCCTTTCCTTTGACTTAGACAAGATAAAAATATTCAAAGAACTTAATAAGACTGGTCTTAAGAGAGATCATAGAAGAGGAAACTAGATAAATCCAAGATTGTTGATTAGAGATATCCCTAGCAATATGGTTCGAGATGAAATAAAAAAGTAGTTAATAGCTCTAAATCTCAAAGATTGCGATCCTTCAGAGATCAATGTCGTTTACTTCTCTGCAAAGAATAACATGAGTACAAACTGTGTTATCGAGGTGACTTGCGCACTTCTCTGCTCGCTAAAGGATGTGTTTTTATTAACTATTCTGCAGGTATGATAATTGATTATGTTAGATTTCTACAATGCTTTAAATGTCTCGCTTTTGGTCATCTAAAGCAAAATTGCAAATTTACTTCCTTATGTGTGGTCACTGTGCGGGCGATCATGAAACGAGAGAATGCTCTAAAGAAAAAGAGTCGATATGTTGTAACTGCAGGAGATGGCCTTCACAGGATTCCGGGCGCTCGGACCTAAGGCATTCGGCGCTGGACTGCAACCACTGTCCCTGCAAAAAACAATGACGAAGCGCAAGAAACGATAAATTACCATTAGATGACCAACAGGAATTTCTTAAGCTATCATGTCAATAGCTAGTCTCTTGTGGCGCATCTGGATGAGTTTCGTCATCACTTCGTGAATGCTGGATATCACGCAATTTGCATGTCGAAAATCTAGCTCAAGTTCATAATCTCAAATGGGCTCATTTTATTGCAGGGATATCAGATTTTTTGGTTCTACCTATAGGCAGGAAGCGGGATGGCTATCTATATATCGGATTTCATATCGGGTTAAGATTTTGCAGCATTCCTGAACTTGGGGCTGGTATGCCAAGATTCATGATGGTCGAACTATCTGCGGTTCTTCTGACCGGTTGTGTATCGACCCTCTCACTGCGATCATCTCATGAGTTCTTTGAGGCGTTTGGACCTCCCGGCTATAGCCTTTCAACATCTTTGGAGACTTTAATACCGACCTCTGCTCATATACCTTTGGCTCAGATTTTGTCCTTTATCGAGGCTATTTGGTTTCTTACGGTTGTATACATCATACTCGAACGTCATCGACGCTTCTTGATCTGTGTATTGTGGACGAGTCAGAGAAGATTCGTCTCCTTTCAACAGCATGACGCTTGTTTCTTATCTACTCATGAATTGACATCATGAGAAACTCAAAATAGAACGATTTCAGAGACGGATAGTTTGCGTGAGAAGTTTTCGGTTTGATGAGAATGACTTATTGGGGGACTTGGAGTGCTGTGATTGAAACGCGTTAGATTCGGCGGATATTGAAGTATCAGTATTAAATGAAGTTTTAACCAATTGTTATAACAGGCACGTTCAATAAACTCTTATTCGTTCAGCCAAGGAGAAATATTACCTGAGCATCTTTTAGAGGCCAGACAATAGCGTCTGAAAGAAGCTTAGACATCTCTCAAAGCCAAGGGCGGATACGAAAATCTTATTTTCTTCACGAATTAAATAATTTTTACTCTTCCGTTGCGTCAAGATCTGACAGTTCATACAGGCGGCTCGGAAGGATGAAAGCTACGTAGACGCCAAATTTTACTGAAGAAACGTCAAATATCGGGATGTGATTGGAGCGCTGAAGCAGAATAGATCTGAAGCCGCTGGAGCAGACGGACTGTCTTGCAAGCTCCTAACCTTGGCTATAATTCTCCCGTTACTCACTCATATTTTTGAGTACAGCCTCACCGGGATCTGTCATACATTGTGCAAACCAGGATTGTGTTTTCTATTCCTATTGAAGGTCAGATGTCCTATCAACAGCGAGCGATTAGATTTTATGCGCGATTTCGAGAATCTTTGAACGTATAGTGGCAGATCAAATCTCTGAGTATCTCGAGATCTCTGCTGTTCTCATCAGTGCATATAGAAGAGGTCATTTTACTCAGACAGCTGATAAACGTGTTGGATGACATCAGGAATACTGCCTAAAAAAAGAGTTACCATTGCGATTCTTTGATTTCACGAAAGTTTTTGATTATGTGAGCCACTGTATTCTGATCGGAAAACTTAAAAATCTTGGTTTCTCAAATTTGATCTTGAGATCTTGAGAATTTGATTGAATTTGTATTTGTTGAACAGAAGGCAGATGGTTCGTGACCCGGTATCGAAGGAAACCTCTATATGAGAGATCTCATCTATATATACTCATCCGGAATGCCACAGGAGTCTGTACTCGGACCTCTCTTTTTTATCTTATATTTATCTGACTTTGGAAAGATACTGTCGAACTGCAAGTATCATTTCTATGCTGGCGTAGTGATTTACTTCTGCGGAACCAAGATGTTTTTGCAAGAAGCTGTTCAAAAGATTAACGACGAGCATTGCTTGCCGAGCATTTGAAAATTCTTTAATCTTGAATCCTAAGAAAACGCAGGCAATGATCTTTGGCACCTCCAGATTCGTAGGCAGAGTTACGTATTAAAATTTATCAGGTATCTATATCAGTGACACCGCCATTCCCTAGGGAGGAAGTACTTTACTTAGGAGTTTATCTCAAATTCTCTTACGTGTGATAAGCAAGTTATCGGCAAAATAACGGCAAAGACTTATGGCATTTTCCACTAACTCAAGATCAATAATCTCCTGCCTCTTCTTAAGAACTCGGCTCATATTCACCTTAGTGCTTTTTTTTGTTTTCGCAGTGGAAATCCTCATGGACACTCCGCCCCTCGGGGAAGAGCGAGGTTATGTAGGACTCCTCCACCCAAGAGCGGAGCGCGCGGGAAATGACCTACCCATTAAAACCACTGCGAGCGTCCGGACCTAAGTAATGAAATTGGGTCGAGCTAGGATCTGCGCATTTGTAGTACAACCGACCCGACCCAATCGTCAGGCACGTCATGTTGTTCCATCTTTTACATGACTGGCGGGAGGAGACGCTACCTCCTCCCGTTACCTATCCCGTCAGGTCGTTACAAGGAGGCAGCGAATCACCCATTCGCTGCTCCTCGAGCCCTCCGAGCCGCCCCTGCGAATGAGCCCCGCGGGAGCGAGCCCCCCGAGAGCCCCCCATTCAGACCACGTGTCTATCGGACCAGCCGGGCAAAATTCGCACCATTCTGTGAGGAGATGCGACGCCTCCTCTTCAGCACAGGAAAAGACGGGGCAGAGGGAGTCTAAGCCTCCCCCCTCTGTCTCTTGCGCGCTCCCTTTTTCTCGCGCTCCCTTTTTCTCGCGCTCTCCTTCCGCCGCATAACATCACCACCAGAAGAAAAGAAAGGCCCTTCGGCCATCATCACCCATTATCGCTTTTAGTACCGCGGGCAACGATAAGTCCGTGTCCATCATCCTCGTTAATTCTTCTATTTGTCTCAACTTCATGCGGGACAGCACCGCAGGATATACTCCGATGAGTTCGAGGCAGCGCCGCACTGCCAACACTTTTCCGAGCTCTCCTTTCCGAAGCGGTACAAGTACCGACCAAAGCAACTGTGACCGGTACCTGCGTCGCATGGAAGGAAAATCCTACTCTAAATTCCACTTAATTACGTGTGGCTGAATGACTCTTATGAGGTCCCGTCCTCCATGGCCGAGTAGGGACAACCACCTTTTCCCTTTTTTCCACCTTTCATACAGCCTCCGTCTGGCCCTCAGCTTAATCCCGCTGTAGAAATGACGGACGCTTTCTCGCGCTTCAGTCTGGCAATCTTCTCGAATACATTCCCGAACTCCAGCGGAGGCATCTCGGCCAGAGCAGTGCTTGCCGCGAACGAAGTCGTCTTGTACTTAATCACTCTTCCAGCCAGCCGCCGCTGGCGGAACTCCCGCAGCGCTTTCCGGATAATCCCGACCCTCTTGACCTTGTCCGCCCAGACTGGAGCTCCATACAGCGCCACGGAGTCAACGACACCTTATATTTACCTTAATGCTGTCTTATTTTGATTATTATTGCGCTGCTCTCACTGACATTACGGACGAACTTAATCTCCGCTTATAGCAATCGTTGAATACCTGTATTCGCTTCATTTTTTATGCTAAGCGTGATGAGCACATTTTTAACGATATATTTTAACCCCATATTTTAACGAACTGAAATGATTAAAGATGAATACTCGTCATTCCTATTTTGTTGTCTGCTTGATATGCTCGTTCTTCTGGATAATTCTAATACAATAATTCTGATATTTTTGTAATTCCGAAAAGCGAGGCAATATAACTTTACGTAAGAGAATACTGGAACATACTTTAATTGCTTCGCAGTGTCGCACTGAGTTCTATAGGCGATTCTTCGTATGCTCGGCTATCGATTCATGAAATAGATTACCTGCAGAAATAAGAGAAGTTCCTTCTCTAGACACATTCAAGCAACTTATATAACTTATTGTAATCCGCATTATACACACACACCCACACACACACACACACACACACACACACACGCGCGCGCGCGCGCGCGCACGTAAGTATACTATTATTTTTTTTATCTTCGTTATCTACATTATTTTCGTCTCATTATTTGTTATCTTCATTACTCTTGAGTATTAGCTTCAACATGTATCATACTGTTTTACTTATATCTACGCCTGAGAAGATTTGTCCCAGGGCATATAATAAATAACGAAATCTCTCTTTCTTTCTCTCTCTCTCTCTCTCTCTCTCTCTCTCTCTCTCCCTCCTTCCTCTCCCTCCCTCCCTCCCTTCTTTCCTCTTCCCTCCTCTCCCCTCCCCCTCTCTCGCCTGTTGCAATCCTATACTTACCATATTCGCGCTCTCTCTCCTACACATTGCATTCTCTTCAACTCCCATGTTTTTTTTCTTCTTTTGCACGCGATTTTATTAAATAGATATAGTATTTGTTTTACAATTTTTTAAAATGATGATTTTAGCAATGATTTTAATTTAGCAACTAATTATAATAATATTTTTATGTAATACAAGTAGCTGAGCGTTCCTAATCAAACCATTATAAACTATTATTAAGTAGTCGAACACTGATTGAATTACATCATACTACTACTATTGAATAGATATCGTATTATTAATTAAGTATATCATACTACTACTATTGAATAGATATCGTATTATTAATTAAGTCTTAACTATAGAGAAAGGGCGAACATTCGTTTCCACTTGCGATAAGAAAAAACAGTGAATGCGCGGATCTCGAAGTTACGTGACAAGCAGATGATATATCATAGATAAAATATTTTAGGATTGTGGAGGAAAAAAATAGAAAACTAAAGAAAAATAGAGTTTAGAATTATGATTTTTTAATTATTTAATTCTTATTTTAATTAACTTACTTGAGGAAAAATAATTTCTTATCATATTTAATTTTAAATTGAATAGAAGCAAGGGAAAAACAGGAGGTTAAAATAATTTTAAAATAATTTTAAAAATTGAATAATATATTATATATCGTATTATATATAATATACATATATACATATATACATTTTTTTTAGAAATATTAATTCATTTCTTACGTTAGAAATAAAAATGTTTATATCACAGAGTATACAATTTCATCAGAAGCATACTTATTAATTCATATTCTACGAGCGCAATAATATTTTAATAAGTCGATCAGCCGAATACGCTTTCTTATTAAGTAATTTAATGTCACAAAGATATATGAAGAAGAAATGATGAAAAGATTATTGTTGATTTCATGTATCTTGATCAAAAAGTTCCCGGAATTCATTCAGAAAATTCAAAATAGTTTTATTCATCAAAAGTGATATTGTCCCCTTCAAAATACTCCCCATCGACTGCAACGCACTTATGCCAGCGCTTGATCCAGCTTTCGAAACATTTCTGGAACTCTATTGTCGGTATAGCCATCAGAACTGTCTTCGATTTTTCCATTACCTCCTTTCAGCTGTTAAAACGCGTTCCCCGTAATGGTTTTTTGATTCGAACAGAAAAAAATCGCAGGGAGCCATATCAGGTGAATTCGATGGCTGTTGGATTCGTTTTGTTCTTGGTCAAAAATTCACTCGTTGTTGCAAATTTAACTCCATTTTTAAAACTGTAAAAAATCGAAAATACATGCAGAGGTAAATGTACTCAAGACGGTGTAACTTTTACAAATGTCAAGCTATGGTGATAAAATTTGGTGGGAATGTCAATGATAGATGTGGCAACCTAACCAAAAAGACAGAACTCAAATCAGCTGATTCAGAGCATCACCTGGTGATAATTTCGGAACTTTTTGATCAAGATGATATAAACATGTATCAATTTTACGTTATTCGTAGCATATACTTTAACAAGTTCTACATTCAGATTTTGAATCGATGATAATGATGGGAATAGTTGACTGCATTAATCGCTCAATATCTACGCGTCTCTCGATGAACATTTTTCACATAGCATGAAGCAAGATTATGCGGGTGTCTCGATTGTCGTCGATGGCAATTTCTACACGAGACTAAGTTCCACGACAATTTCGATGTTCAAGAACTTATACGCTATCAATATCAACGCATATCTTCTCGCATGTGCGCACTTGACCTTGATAAAGGGAGCGTTATGACAGACGTTGCATTATGAGATTGCAATGCGACTCAGTGATGGAATGGGAATGCATTTCATTGACTAGACGGACTGAATTAGTAATCTGCCACCTCCAGCAGTGACAGGCATTCGATATGTGAATGATGTTCTCCGGCCTCATGTTTTGCCACTTAGCATCGATTATAAAACTGCCGAAACTATAATCATGCAGGACAATGCTCGACTCCCATATAATAAATGGAACGTAACATTTTTTTGAGCGATGTGATATCGCATGTTCCATCATCCCACTAATAGTCTGAATTTGAATCCAAATACATTTGAGACAAGATGGAATGACGATTAAGACGCCGCAAAAAACAACCACATAACTTGTATGCTGGGAGAAGCTCTTAGACAGACTTGGAATGAAATTTCAATAATTTTAATCCACAAATGCGACAACAACTAGAAGCAATGATTAATCAGAGAGGAAGAAACACACAATACTAAATACACTTTGTGTGTATTGATACACGTTCATCTCCACCTCACACACACGCGCGCACGCACGCACACGATGTGCAAATTTCGACCAGCAACATAGTACATATTATGTATCGCTAATATCGGCGATAAACGTTTCGAGAAATGGTAAGAGCACTTCAAACATTTCTAGCAAAAAAACATCACATAATAATGTAAAGGATATGTTTTACACGAAAAGGAGTTTTAGTTTTCGACATTTGTATTAAATTTTTTAAGACAAATCTTTTTTTATTTTATAGTGTCGAAGGTATGTCATTTTAGAAAACAAAATATTGTTCTCTTATTCAGGGTACAAAGGAGATTTTGTATTCCGTCATTAAAGTTAAAGTTTATTTTTTTAATTTTAAAAGATCGATTTCAAAAACATCGTTTGTAATAAAATTTTTGTATGGGACATGATTTAAAGCAGTGTTTGCAAAGATTTGCACATTTCGGGCCGATTCCGGCGCATACCCACACTACCGCTCGAGGCTCGGCGACCGAGCATTTACGTGATACTCTGGCTCAGGAGCGCCTCTGTAGCAGAAGTCGTACTTTACGTTATTAAAGAATATTTTTCTTGCAAAATAATTATTTTCTTAAAAAAATCAAATACTAAATTTTTTAAATATTTTGTCATAATAATTCTTGCCTACTAGAAACTATTCAATAATTGTTATAAATTTACATCGAGAAATTTCTAGAATAACTAACACGGAATTTCCAGATTCATGTATTTCCTGACTTCAATGTTCGCAAATCTTTTATAGAAATTTCGATGTAAATTTATAACAATCATTGAATGGTTTCTGACAGGCAAGAATTATTATGACAAAATGAGTTAGTTATTCTAGAAAAAAAAATAAAAATAAACAATCTATACAGGGCCACTAAGAGTCATAGGCTGATGAAGATGCCGATAAGATTTTATATCATTAATCGATTGTGTGTAATCTTCTTTATTTTGAATAAATAATTGTTCGTTAAACGCTTTTGACTACCTGGAGAGAAAGGTTTATAAATCGTTAATATGTATAAAACTGAGATAATTGTTTCAATAACTTAATAGTTAATATAAATTTCCAAGGCTTCATGGACATATTGAACTTCTCTTTTGAGATGAGTTGCTGGGATATGGTTTTTTCTTATTGACTTAATTTTAATTTTATATATAATTTTATATAATCAGGATCCATTTCAGTTGGGAACCTATTAGTGACTCACATTTGACGAAAAGTTCAATAAATTAAGATTTTAAATATGTATTGAAAAAGGACTCCAAAGAGAGTTGAAACGTTAAAAAAAACAAAATAAGGAAGATTATACACAATCGATTAATGGAATTATAGAATTTAATCATTGGCACCTTCATCAACCTATGACTCTTAGTGGCTCTGTATAGATTGTTTATTTTTATTTTTTATTTTTAAGATTCTGTACAATTTGATTTATTCTAGAAATTTCTCGATGTAAATTTATAACAATTATTGAATACATTGAACAATTATTGAATTTCTAGTAGGCAAAAATTGTTATGACAAAATATTTTTAAAAATTTAGTTAATATTTTTAGAAATTTTGATTTCTTTAAGAAAATAATTATTTTGCAAGAAAAATATTCTTTAATAACGTAAAATACGATCTCCACACGTTTAAGCTACAGAGACGCTCCTGAGTCAGAACGTCACGTGAGCCCCCGGCCGCTCAAACGGTAATGAGAGTAGAGCGGAATCGACCCGAAATATGGAAATTTTTGCGAGCACTGATTTAGAGCATAATTTCTGTAACGTCCGCGTAATAAAAGATCAATAACAATGAACATCATAACACAAGTATGCTATAGCAACGATAATCTCGGTGCTGGTTGTGAAGCCGAAATCATTGCTGTAATATCGATATGCTCGATGCATGACATAGGCCAAGAAATCGAAGCGTAATCAAAGTATGATCGCACAAATGAAATCGCCGACACAGTGCGCCTGCGCGAATTAAAACTTGATTAGGATCATTTTTTGATGTAATTAATTAGATCTAAATAAAAGCACTGTACACAGCAGCAAAATCAAGAATGCGTACATAGATTTAGCTGCGCTCAAAGCGTGGGCTCCAAATGTTCTCGGCATTACGCTAAAAAATATCCGTAATTCAAAATCTATATTAATCTTAATTATCTTAATTAATTAGCAATCATCATATCATTATGATGATTGCCGACCAGAGGAATAAAGTAAAAATTTGACAAAATTTCATCGGGAAAGATGTCGGGGACACTTGCGCAAATAAAACGCAATTGACGAAAGAAACGCAACGCACTGGAGAGCCGACATTTAAGGCATTAACTTAATTAAATAATCATTCAGAATGATCATAGAACGAGAAGCGTTATCAGGATCGCTACTGGAACCCTTCATATGAGATAGAAGCATTGTCTTAAATTTGGAATTATTAGTATCGCAACGACCGTTACCGAATTAAACAAAGAATATTCCGGAACGTTATTAACATATAAAACGCGAGTCACAATTGACTTATTCCGTTGTAGCGAAAAATCGTATATAGTAATTACAATAGTATATAAATAAGAGCTTTTCGCAGAAAGGTTGCACTTCGTCAAGTTACGTATTTGTAATAACATCTCATCAGTCTTGCGCCAAATAATAGTACTTTTTGTGAAATTTTGGCGACAGTCAGCGTTTTACGATTACAAATCGTAGTATAATAATTAAAGATACACAGACGACAGATCGCGAGGATTTAATTCGGCGTAAGCTAATTTCAATTGTTTTTCCTTTTTTCTGCGTTATCGCATTTTTTCGTATCTGTGTAAAGTTATGAAACTCTGCAAGTTTTGCAAGTGTTAAATTATGTCGAACACAGCGTATCTTTCTTTTTCTTTCTTTTATTCTTTTTTTTGTGCGTTTGTGAATAATAATTGATTAAAGATAATTATAGCATTAATCTTATCGTGAGTTGTTTTGTTTTCCTTTTTTTTATTCCGTCATCTATCATTATTGCGAAGTATCTTTTTGTGAATATGCTGTTAGTGATGTTCATAATGGTGTCCATAATATGCAGGAGTATAACGTGAAAGCTTAGAGTGGTCATAAGGAATCTAGTGGTGCTCCTTAAATTGTCCTTTCTCTGCTCTTCGAGCGATGCCTTTGCGTTTATCCACCGGATTCGTACCTCGGTACGGATCATCCTATCCCCAGCATATTTTCTAACTTTCGCCGACACGTGAGTGTCCTGTCCAATGGCTCTGGGCCTTCCTATTCCCGGTCGTCGCGGGCACGACCACGAACACGCGGCCACCTTCCGAGCGGGGAGCAAGCGCTCCAACAAAGCGCCCCGCTCGACTTTGTCTGCCCTCGTCCCTGTCGCTCGTCCCTTTCCGACCAAGCTGCAAGAGGAAAAGAACTCGGGGTGTCTTTGATTTTTCTTCTTTTTTTTCCTCTTGAGCCCTGATGCGACATCGCATTGCGTAGAATAGAGTATAAAGGCGTCATTCGCACACTCCCATCCGCGTGCGTATAAAAGTAGGACAAAGCAGGACAATGTTCGCAGGAGCGCAACATGAGCCGAGAGCAGATCTTGCGTGCTCTAGTCAGAAAGTATCACTACGTCATGGCTTTCGATCCGCGGATCTTTACCTCGGTAGACACAGGAGAGACCTAACTACCACCCAGTGCTCGGAAACCATCCGGATCCGCAACCGTCGCACTCTGCTTTCCGAATTCTCTCGCGGGTCATAAAAATAGAGGCTGTGACGCATATCATGAGGGAGGTGCCTTGCCCGCCGATTCACTACTTTTCTCTTGTCTTTTGTTATATATTTTTTCTCTTCCTCTGCATAATAAAAAGATCGCTGCGACTCGTCACATATTGTTTATCATTTTTCTTTTTTTTTCACTAGGGTATCATTCAACCGCGCTGAAATGACTCGTCTTTAAGGAAATTAAGGTTTCCGTTTGGCCCCGACTTTCTTTCTCTCTTCTTTTCTCGTTCCGATTTTCTCATATCCATCGCAAATCTCATATCTATTGCGGAACCCGACGCTCCGTGTTCTTCGTCTTCGCGACAGCCTCTTAAAAATCAGGTGGTGACAATTTCTCAACCTCTGTTGCTCCTCAACGTCCCTTATTACCCTTAAAATTAGCGCCTCTCTTAGATCTCCTCAGCGCCCACCAGGGATTGATAACGCCTACATTAGGAATCTATGATTTAAAGCATTTGAAAGTGGTTTTAAGTTTTAAATGTTTATTTCAAATATTGCTTCGTAATTATTTTTCGCAAAGATTTTGATTTTTTTAACCAATTCTGAATGATCTTTTAACTTTAAGATAGAATAACTTCGTATAAAAATGACATTTTTATAAAATCATTTTCAGTTGAAATCTCTACCTTTGAAATCGATAACTGATGTTTCAATCCGACTGATCCTTTATGGAACTACAAGGAATAAATGGATATCCATCAAATGTGAAAATTTTGTTCAAATTTTACAAATTTCTGTGGCATAGAGTAAAATTCACAAAAAAATGCGGTTCAGAGCAATCAAAAAAGTGAATCTATACTTTCAAATTGCTTTTTTAAGTGTTGAAAAAATCAAAAAAGCATTAAAAAGCTTGAAATCTCTACTTTTGAAATTTGATATTTCAATCTAACTGATCCTTTATGGAGATGTACGGACAAAAATTAATAGTCGTCAAAAATCAATAGTCATCAAATCTGAAAATTTTTACAAAACATTGAATTATTGAACATTGAAGCAAAAATGATTACTTTTTCAATGTTCAATAATTCGGCGAAAAAAAATCATATAACATCCAATGAAAAAACAAATTGATTGGTAAAGATTTACTTTTTCGATTGCTGTAAATCGCATTTTTTATGAATTTTGTTCTATGTCATAGACTTTTGTAAATTTTGTAAAAATTTTTCAGATTTGATAACTATTCATTTTTGTTCGTATAGCTCCATAAAGGATTAGATTGAAACATCATTTCAAAAGTGGAGATTTCAAGCTTTTTAATGTTTTTTTGATTTTTTATCTGCGATGATTTTTCATCAAATTACGGTGTTCTGAATATTGTGCAATTTTGAACGTGTTCAAAAGTGTTTCCTATACTTTGTTGAGTAGTGTAAATCAGTTTCTTTTTTTTTTAGAAAAAACCCTCCAAATTAAATCATACTCCTAATATTATATTTCTGGTATACGTAAATTCATATTATAAAGATTACTGCACAGTCCACTTATTATCAGTAACTGCATTCAGTAGAAAATAATAATAAAATAATTTTGGAACATACTGCAGTATTATCTTCGAAAAATGTCACAATTTTAATATGGGATACTTTTAGAAGATTATCTCTTATATCATAACATATTACAAATTTTTCATGACATTTTCTAACATTTCAATGTACTTTTAAATGTGATTGTGATTTTTGTTAACTTATTTTTTTAATTTATTTTTAATTTATTTTAGATTTAATTTTATACAATAATTTTATTATAAGACGATGGATTTGGAATAAAATTGTCTTTAATTTTGGTAAAACTACATATCACCGATTTCAATAATCTTTATATATTAACATCATATTATATCAGACTATAAATAACCTCCAACGAATTTTAACTGTCACTCGTTATTCATTACAAAGTTATTAACAACAAACGTTTAAAAAAATAACTGTCTTTTTTCTATTATATGAAACAAAAATGTTTTACTTTAAAATATTTTACTACTTTTACGCGAAACGATTCTCATCCCATCTCTCCCTTTGCTTTGAAAGTCGCGTGCCCCCCCTCCCCCAAAGCAGGGGGAAGATGAAATGAGCTGCTTTGCGTGGAAGTTGTGCACTTTTGTTATTCACAAAAAAAGTTTGAAAAATGATGTCTCTTTTCTATTATATAAAACAAAAAATTTTCTGCTTTAAAATATATTTTACTACTTTCCACGCGAAGGTGACTCACCTCATCTCCTCCCTGCTGGGGAGTACGTGACTTTCAAAACAAAGGGAGAGATGGGATGAAAATCGTTTCGCGTAAAAGTAAAATATATTTTAAAGTAAAACATTTTTGTTTCATATAGTAGAAAAATATATAGGGTAAGTCAATAAGTTCTTAAAAAATCTGTTAGAGGGCATTCGCAGTGTCATGTCACATTATTTTTTAACAAGTAGCATCTCTCAGCTGATTACTGTCAAATTTTGAGCGGAATTCATCGCGTGGTTTCATTTCTGTAGACGATAAACCGAACAACCTTTGTATTTTTTGCAAAATGGAAAAAAACGAGTTTCATGCAGTGAATCAAACATCTACATATAAAAGATTTAACGCCGAAAGAAATCCTAGTTGCCTAGTTGAATAATGTTCATAGCACATCTGCATCAGCGTTGCGACTGTATACAATTGGGTGAATGAATTTAAACATGATCATACATTAACATGTGATGCACCTCGTAAAATAACTTCACCAAGTGAACCAGCTCCGAAGAAGGCGAAGATCGTAAAGTTGGCCGGAAAGGTGATGGCCACAATTTTTTGGGATGCATGCGGTATAATTCATATTGATTTCCGATACTTTCCGTCGAAGCAAACGATCAATGCGATTATTACGCAGCCTTGGATCGTTTCAACAACATTGGCTTTTAAAGAAAAAACATTCCCATTTGGCGAAGAAAAAAGTGTTCTTTCATCAAGAAAATGCACAGGTTTACACGTGCCCGGCACCGATGGCCAAATTCAACGAATTCCGCTTCCTCATCCAGCATATTCGCCAGATTTAGTCCTCTGCGATTATTTCCTGTTTTTAAACCTGAAGAAACCTAGTTCGGAGGAAAAAAATTTATTAGAGAGCAGCTCATCACCGAAACAGAGGCTTATTTTGAAGGGTTGGATAAATCACATTATTCGGACTTGAAAAAGTTGGAGAATCGTTGGATCAAGTGCATTGAGCTGAAAGGAGACTATGTTGAAAAATAAAAATGATAAAAAAAAATGTGTTTTATTATGTTTTTTTAAAAACTTATTGACTTGCTATATATATGTATGTGTGTATATATATATATATATATATATATATATATATATATATAGATATAAAACATAGAGAAAACTGTAAATTTTTTCACAAAAAATATTTTCATATATATATTTATTTTTTCCTCTCTCCATATA
>Ga0157364_1003523_pt1 | contig 15195 bp, 5 predicted proteins | sample AttsexASBM2_FD_111476 | JGI IMG/M metagenome (GOLD analysis project Ga0157364, IMG submission 111476) | Fungus gardens microbial communities from leaf cutter ant in Ribeirão Preto, State of São Paulo, Brazil - Atta sexdens ASBM2 | ecosystem: Host-associated > Fungi > Mycelium > Unclassified ... | reverse complement strand
ATTTTTTGTGTATATATATATATATATATATATATATATATATATATATATATATATATATATATGTGTGTAATATCGAAAGTTTTGTTATCAATATTAATAGTATTAATATTACGTTATCAAAAAATAGATCGAATTCTTTTATTAAAAATAAAAGAAAACATTGCAAATAGTTAAAAATGGACAAAATTCTGTATACGTTATTTTCGATCTCTTAACTTTTATTTGAATGTTTTCCAAATTATAGTATTTTTCGAATATTCGACTTTAATTCATTGACTCAGTTTTGCTTATTTTAATCGCCTTATTAATATATATTTTGAGAATTCTTTGAGAATTCTTTTAATAACAGATAAAACTAAATTTAAAAAAAAAGTGACAAAATTTTATAGAATATGGATATGTACATGTTTCATTTATTCATCTAAAATGTCTATGAACGTCGATCATAATTTTAAGTTTTTTTTCTGCTGTGTCACTGCATAATTATTCTCGGAAGAAATACTACACATTAGATGTTATACGAAAGATAACGAAGTATAGAGTATATTTCTACATTCTAAACGTCCTCTCCGAAGAAAACTTTACTCGGAACGTAAGATGCACGTAATGTATTTATAGGTGCACGTAGTGTATCGATAAAATATTTCTCGGAGAAAACATTTTAAAATATAGCCTTAGATATGTTATCACGTTTTTAGTATCTACTTGTAAAATTGTAAGCTAAGCGTATATCTATATATATATTTCAGTTTCAATCCTTGGGGAGAAATTATATTAGGTTTGTCTCCATACTTTGCCTTGTAACTCGCGATGCAAATTTTTAGTTAGAGTCAGTGTAACTGTTCGTTGCAATATTCAAAATACAGTCCTTATAGAAGGTACCAGAGATAACCTAAAGTTTGCTCGAAGAGAATATTATAAAAATGGTAGGCTACATTTTTATTTAATTTTAACAGAAACTATGGCAAATGATAAATAATATATCTTATATAAAAAATTCTATAACTGAAAACTATGTAAATTATGTAACTATATTTTTGATTAATTATCTTTATTGTATAAATATAATTATAATTTTGTTTTATATTTATTTTTTATTGTTAATGAGTTTAAATATTATAAATAAAGAGTAATTTCTAAAATCTGTACATGAATATACACTGAGAAACCCAGTTTAGTTGAATCAATTAATTTCTTTGGATATAGGCAAACAAATTCTTGATGCAATAAAATAATTTAGTTGAAGCCAAACATTTGGTTATTGTAAACAATTTTATCAGATATCAATGTTTATCAGAAACAAGTGAAATGTTACAATAACCAAATGTTTTGCTTCAATTAAATTATTTATTGCATCAATTAATTTCTTGTTTAAATATGGACAAACAAATCCTTGGTCAATTAAATGGGTTTCTCAAATGTACAATAAGAAAAGAAAGAAAATCTATATAACGATTTTAATATGTTATCCAGCATAATTAACCAGGACTGGCAACTTATCGTCCATAGATGAATTTTTGACTGACGAAAAAGAAGAATACAAAAGGACAATTTTTTTTTTTTTTATTTATTTTGTATTCTTTGTTGCCATCCCCTTTTTACAATTGCTCACTCTGTCTAACAGTCGGTAAGGAATCATTTATATGCCGTAATTTGTAAGAACTAATTAATCACATTCGAATATTCCTCTCTCATTCAATTGTAAGAGAGAAACGCTCGACTGTACACACGATTATGGCCAGTAAATAAATGATTTCTGAAAGTTGAATCTTTGTTATGCGCAGTTGTACTGCCATTACAAATATCGGTCAGCGCACATTTTAAAAAGTTCACAATTGATTTTTAATCCGATTCTTGGATTCCTTTGGTATGGATTTTCACATTAAGCTAAATTTTAGTGTGGAATGCTCTACGATTCCACTATAGTTGTCGGGTCTGTAATTAATTCTTGAACGGCACACATAGGTCATTCATGTCCATGCATTGCTCTTTCTAATATTCTTATTTCTCATATATCTGCCTGCCTGACCCTAGCCAACTTTTCTCAACTTTTCTCCAACATCTACATAGCAAAATAATTTAGTAAATATCTTAAAGAACATGTGTGAATTTTTATAGAATTTTTCGAGCACTTTAAATACCTTAAAATCGAGTCGGACACAAATGACCTATATTGTTCGAAGGTACTGAAAATAAGTATGTCATACGAAGGTTCTTTAAAAATACTTTATAAAATTTGATGAGCATTAAATTAGTAAATGTTAATCAATTTAATTTGTGATATTATTACTGTAATTCAATCGGTTTGCGATCAATCAGTTTCAAGACCGAAAAATTAATTCAGTGCGCCATTTAAATGATTATAGATAGAATATAAATTTATATAAAATTATTTAAGCACTTAAGATTCAGCTTGATCGTTAAAGGTTTTCTTTTCTTTCTTAATTAGTTTAATTTAATTTATTATATTTTATATTTAAATCACAAGCCATATTTTTACAATTCTAAAAACAGACGTTTTCTATATTTACAGAGATTAACCATTATAAAGTTTCTCTTCACAATCATCATATTCGTTTGCTGGTCTACATTATCAATAGCAAACGTTGATCACTTTGCCATAGAAAATTACGTGAACAAATCGCTTCAACCTCTATGTAATGATGATATTTCTTTAAACTTCTCAAACGCTGTAATCTCTGAAATCAAGCGGAATTTCATCAGCAGCTCTGTGATTACCTGTCTCAATCTTACGAGCAATAGTATTGAGAAAATTGGTAGAGGTGCCTTCGATAGATTACCAAATTTAACTCAATTGTTTCTTTCAAACAATAAATGGAGCAGTTTAAGTGAACTTCTTGACTTTGGAGGTCACGATAAGTTACAAATGCTTATTATGAATGGTGCAAAGAGCTGCAATATCGATAGCTATCATAGATCATCTGTACAGATTATCGGCGAATATCCTAACTTAGAAATTTTATCTCTAAGTGGAAATTGTATCAAGGATTTTGCGCTTGATTATTATATTATAGAAACTTATATAACGTCTTCGATTGATAGCTGGGTGCCATTCCCCAAGTTAAAAATTCTGGATCTCTCCGGAAACAGGATAATGAGACAGGATTTTGTACGACTAGTGTCGAATAACTTATACTTTCTTGATCTTCATGATAATTTGCTTGATTGGTTACATTTAAACGAAAAAGGAAGCAAATTGTTCGCGCTGAATTTGGATAGAAATAATTTTGTCATTATTAATAGTCGACACAAATTCCAATGGACTTTATCGATGGCCGGTCTGAAGAACCTGCACTATCTTTCTGTTTCCAAAAACAAGATTAATAATATCGATTCAGATGCTTTCAAAGACAATAATAAATTGCTCTTTTTAAACTTATCCTTAAATTACATACATGAGCTACATCCGAAAACATTTGCATATTTGCAGAATTTAAAAACACTCGATCTGAGTGGGAATCTATTCAAGGATGTTCCGCAAATTTCAAATGAAACAGAAATTAGCATTTTATATATGAGTAACAACTACATATATAAAATACTCTCGCATACTTTCACGCATATGCCAAAATTAGTAAAACTATTAATGGGAGAGAATCGGATTAATGAAATCGATGTTAATGCATTTGCTCCTCTTACTGTCCTAGAAGAATTAGATTTGTCGAGAAATATGTTAAGCTTTTTACCAAAAAAATTGGCGGAAACTCTTGTATCTTTGAAATATTTGGATTTAAGTGAGAATAAATTCACTTCGTTGGAGTCTTTGTCACTAACGAATACATGGCCATCGATAAAAGTATTATATTTAATGAAAAATCCATTAAAATGTCTGAATGTTAAATATTTTGAGAATTTACCGCAGAATCTCACTATTAACTTGATAAATAATTCAAATTTTACAACTTACGTAAATACATCGATGTACTCAATTTACATGTACAGAAAATTGATGGATCATACAAGTGATCATATAATTTATGCATGAGATGAGGAAATGTAACATATTTCATATGTTCCAAATGTTCCGCTTAAATTTTTATGTGTTAATTTAACATAAGATGAATATATATTAGAAGATAAATATTATTAAAAAGAAACATAAAAAAGATAAATACTGACATAAAATTAAACAATAATGAAAATATATTTTTTAAATGAAATTAACATTTATGATATATTAAATTAACACATACTTTAATCATTTATTCTTAGAATTTACGTTTTGAAACATACATATATATTTTTATGTTATTTACTCACAATTTATTTATTTTGATACTAAAAAATGTTGAATGTTAATAATTAATTATTTATTTAAATAGTTTATTTAAAAATCCTATAGTCAAACTATTTGAATAACATATAATCATATTATATTAAATTAACTTGACTGGAATATGTTAAAAAATTTCTACAAAAATTTAACAAGAACTTGAATGGCCTGTTTTCAATACAAATACGAAATATTTTTATGTATGAGAAATTCGTATGAATAAAGACATCGATACAAAATTAAAACTAATGAAATTAAAATTTTAATACTATAAATATAAAAAATTGTTCTCTTTATTTGTTAGAAATAATAAATTTTTTAATAATAATGCAAGATTTTTTTATGCATATATGTATAATAACATCGAAAATTGTGTTTATAATCAATATTAAATATATTACAATTCCATATATGCATATATAATATCTGTGTATAAAATTATCCTTATGTAGTTATTAATTAGTTATTCGACTTTTGTGAATAATTATTTTCGCGTACTTGTCAATTACCAGAGAGAAACTTCTCTAATTACATTGAAATCCTTATAAGTAGATATAGTATTGCAATAGATCACAGAAAAAATATACGTATATAATGCAATTTTATTTATTAAATTTTATTAAAAATTTATTCAAATTTATATAAATAAGCCGAGTCCGGTGCTTGTGATATCTTCGATAATAGCGATCATTGTGCCGTTTATACAGCCCTGCGCCTGGAGAGATCGCCATCGTATCGGTCGCGGATTTATATCGTTCTTATATCGTAACATTAGATCGATTCCATCCGATTTAATCGAGGCTGAACTCTCCCAAATCAATTGGATACCTCTTTTCGATTTTACTTGCATGCTATAGACTCCTTCTTTGAATCCTCGATGCTCTCTGTTCGATTTCTTGCCCCGATTTCTCTCGGGCAGTTTATTTTGGCCTTCTGCCTCGTGAATTAATGTTGCGGTAAAAAAATTGATTGTTGTAAAATCTTGAGCTTTTAAATAAGTTTAGGCGGATAAAGTTACTCGTTCTGGACTATCGACTGAATTCATTATAGAGAGCTCCGAAATGCCATTACTGCAGCCGTGCGTCGTGAAAAAAAGACTTTCCTGTTTTTATCTCCTTCCATTAACTCTCCTCGTCAATTTTGGCACAACTCTATTCTCGGCGCAGTCTTCCCATCCTTACCATCTATCCCAAATCATCTTCTCGATCCATTTCTCCTCAACAATTATTTCATTGACTCTCTCCCTAGTTTTTCCGATTTTCTTTCACTCTCTCAAATTCACCCTCTTTTTTCCATCTAAAACCTCGTCATTCCTAATTTTTTTTCTTTTACTCCTATCATAGCCTTTTTAATATCCTGAAGACTATAAAATTCACTTCTGCCGAATCTATGCCGAAATTTAATGTACTTTTAATAAAATTTTCATTTCATGTACGTTCATTTCATTTAAAAAACTACTGTAACTTAATTTTCAGTTAAATCATTATTTCGTTCATAACTATGAGCTTTATTTACATGTAAAGGAACATGTGTTTATATTTCTAATAGTGCAGTTGATTATGAATTATTTCTCCTTCTTTCCTTTAGCCTATCTTCTTCCGCTCTATCATTTTTATATTCCTTCCTTATTACTCAACGTGTCTTTTATAATTCTTCTTCTTTTCCTTTCTGATGTTTCCCAAGGTTCTATCATTGGTCTTTTACTCTTTACGATATTTACCGCTGATCTCACTTCCATATCATTTAACTCCAAATTCATGTATGCTGACAATGATGTATTATGATACTCTTTTCATATATCCGAAGTTTCCTCTGCGGCTGCTGACATAAACCAGGATCTTTGCTCTATTATATGTAGAGTGGGCCTTTTCCAATGCACTCTTAGCTCTTTTAAATCCTCTTTATTTGTTGCAGGATCACCCTCCTTTCCTTTACTATCCCTTCTCTCTTCTTTCAACATTCTCCTTAACCACTCAGAAATCTCTCTCTCTTTCTTTCTGTTAAAATTCTTAGAGTCCATTTTGACTTCTCCTGAAGAACTTTTAGCGAGCATATCGTAGTGAAATGTCGCGCAGCCTTCTTACATCTCCGCCTTTTATATCCATTTCGTCATATCCTATCAATCTCACAGAAATTCCTAGTATCCCAACTGCTTGTAATTTCCTTGTTCGATTTGATCTATATACCAACATTATCTCAAAAATTGCTTACCCGAGTCCAGCGTGTTCAGAATTCCTCTTTTAATATATGTAAGTATGATCATATCTCCCCTTGTTTCTTGCGCTTCGGCTTGATTCAAGATGCATCAGCGTTATGTTCTTCACTTATGTTATCTTGTTTTTTGTCTCCTTCTGTTTGACATTCCTCGATACCTCCGTAATCTCCTGTACTTGAACTCCGACCTTTATTCTGATGATACGACAGACACATGGTATCGTAATTCCTTATCCTTCCCCAAACATCGAACTTCCAAATTTCAAAGTTGCGTTTTTCTATACTGCAAAATTTTACAACATGCTAACCTCTTCCATCCGCTCTTTCTTTTCGTTTCGCTCTGCCGCTACTAATTGTAAGTTCATATCAACGCTTTATTTCTATTTACTTTAATTGACAGTATTTCCTATAATAATTCCGTTTTTTTTAACTGTCTCTGTTTATTACATAATAAGTCTGCGTTTATTATTTTAATCATGCTTTCTTGCAATTATATTACTCACATTATTCTTGTTTTCTACTTTCTTAAAACTATCGAGTTATTTACTAAGCAAGAAGCTTACCTTTCTGGAATTGTACTCATGTTTCTGTAATTTGTAATTTGTAATTTATTTCTAGGAGGCTTAGCAACAGCAGTTCTGCTGGTGCCTTATTTGTGTAAGCTTTTGTAATTTCTCTATATACAATAAATAATAATAATAATAATAATAATAATGATAATAATAATAATAATAATAATAATATATTTCCTAATGATTAAAAACTCATATTTTATTGATGTAAATTGTCATATTTATAATTATATATAGAGAATTAAATATATATAGAGAATAAGATAGTATTATGGCCAGTGATAGTGATCTCTCTTAATATTTCCGCTATTGTATAGCGAATCCTAATGATTACTTGTAATATTATTTGTTCAATAACTCGCTATTACACTATGGCACTAATATACCAATAATCAATAGCCTGCACTTATTATGACGTAATATTTTTATATAATTTTTAATTTCGAGTATTTTGAAACGTTCCTGAGATACATTTTAGCATTTAACACCTAAAATTTACACCTTTCTCATTTTTCTTAAACTTGAATATTATCACAGGAATATATGTATTTTTTGAGTGTGTTGTTTGCTATTTAACATTTTATTTAACTGTATATGTATGTTCTAAATTATGCAAATTTGAACAATAGCATGACATTTTGCTAATGTAGTCCTCTATAAGTATTGATTATTCACGGCCTCTCTTTTGAGATTTCCATATTAAAATAATTATTTGATAATCGATTGTAACTCTACTGTTCTAATCTATAGTTTATATTACGTATTTATATGACGTTTAGTACTATTTTTAGTACTGAGCAGCTTATATGCAGAAATTATATGTGAATGTATATACATTTATTTACATACATTTTAAAATGTTTTACTTTCTTATTAATTTTGTGATCAAATATTGTTTTCCAAACAAAACTAATTTTTCACCCATGTTTTTCTTCGAGTCATTATATAATATCGCCACATTTTTATTAATAATGTTCTAAGTAATAAATATTTCGTAACTTTGAGTCCAGAATCGATTAAACAACATTTTAATGAATATATTATCAAGTTTTAAACTTAAATATTAATTATTAACAAAGTTATTGTGTAAAATGTAACTGTCATAATACTATCTTTTCCTCTAATATAATATTGTATTAGAAGATAAGGTATAATACAATAATATTATATTATAAAAATTTGTTTAACACTCTTTTTCAGATAAAAGTATGATAACATGATATAAAAAGCTAATAAGAGTCAGAAAATATAAAAAGTCTTCATTATTCGTTTAACATAAGTATAATTGAAATAGATATAACAAATAAGAAAATTAAAATGTTACAGAATACAATACTAAGTACAATTACATGTTTCGACCTTATATTTAGGCCCTCTTCAGATGTACAAATAATTCCGACATAGTAAAAATTATTATTCAAATATTAAGAAAGCGACTATTTTATTAATTAGATGAGTGTTAAGTCAGAGAAAATTACTGAAAATTACGGAAAATTACTCGTCAAGCGATTGGTTGACTGATTGCGAAAATTTTTCATTGTCTAGGGAGAACATGAAGAAACATAAAAACGTTATAAGTTGTACAACTTAAAAAATTTTTTTTAAAACAAGTATACTACATCTCTCTGGTAAATTTCTCAGAATCCGACAATTGAAAAAATCCATATTAATATTGAAAAAATTGTCAAATTTTGATATCAAAAGAAATAAAAAATTAATATCACAAGTAAGTATAATGTCCAAGTATTATACTCGAAATATATGATTTATGAAGACTTTCTGTGTCTGTTTGTAGGTTAAGTTCGTGGTTAATCCATATTTTTTCAGGCAAATTTTTAAATTTTTTTTCCACCCGACGTCTCAAAAGAAAGGCATAATTTTTAACTTAGTGACAGAATTTTTTTGTTGTCGGATCCCATTTTTCAAAAATATAACTCTCATTGTGATAGAATATTTTGATAGAAAACGATTTTCCGCTGAAGTTCATTTTTGATATCATTAATAATAGAATCAAGGATATCACTCGGAAAAAGTCTAGAACTAACAACTTAGAGAATAAAGAAGAATCAATTAATCCATCTTGATTTACCGTACCTTTTGTATCGACTTTAACAGAAAAATTTAAATAATTTAATAGAAATGATATCAAAGTCTCTTATTATAATACAAACAAATTAAAGAAATTTATTAAAGTACATAAAGATCTTTTGGACTCTTTCTCGAAGTTAATGTTGTTTATAAGATAAACTATAATGACTGTGATGCATCTTACGTGGAACAAACGGGAAGGAAGTTGAAAACTCGGATTTTAGAACATCGAAATCATATATGATGGAACATCAGCTCTAAAGTGATAATAACAAATCATCGATCGCAATCATGATTTTGTTTGGAACATCACATCTTGAATGTGATGACACAAGAACATTCAAATCTTGGATGAAGAACCAATGTACGATAAACGCCTTGTCTCAAAGATGCTTAACATTAAAATAAGTCTTAACCTACAGACAGACCTACAGACAGTCTTAACCTACAGAAGGTTTTCATAAATATATTCCGATTATATAATATAATACTGTATTATAGTATATTAGAAGATAAGGTATAATACAATAATATTGTATTATACCTTATCTATTATATTATAAAAATTTGTTTAACATTTCTTTTTAGATAAAAGTACGACAATATGATATAAAAGGCTAATAAGAGTTAAAAAGTCTCCATATGATGTGGATCATAGCTGACGAGAAAATATCTTCTCTTCTCTGTCAGTGTAGTTTGAGTAATGTAGAAGTTATTGCAATGGATTAATTCACTAATTCTAGAATGGAATGCCAAGCTCTAAAAATATTAATACAGAGATCATAAATAATAAATGCAAAATTATATTTTTTATTATAACATTTGTTATCTCTCATACTATTTCTCCCACTCTAAATATTGCCAGAAATAGGAGAAATAATTAACGCTTTGTAATGCAATATCATTCGCATTTGAAATGCTAATTTCATAAATAAATTATTGAAGCATAATATGACAGCGGTTTTATAACGGGGAGATCGTTTGCTTTATATAAATCGATTACCTATAGTATCGTTTGCGTACTTAACTTTCGACAGTCCATTTGCGCACAAAATTATTGCCTACATGTATTATTGCCTACAATTACACTAATTTACAGCAAAAAATTACTTTGGACCGGACTACGAGTCTCTTACAGTTTTTTGGACTGAAAATGATCGCCGAAAGCGAAAAAGCTTTCTAGCACGTCAGATTTCCAAGATAATTGAGTTGAATATGTAAAAAATGGTTTTTTGCAATATTTGACAATTTTTTATAAAGAAGATGAATGTTAAATTTTTTTGAAATTTCGATCAGAAGTCATGAATACATTGTTCATCCTTTCTAAAATGTATTTTTTTTTATTTCAATACGTTGTTTCAATACGTTATTTTTTAGCCATGTTATAAAGGATTAAAGATAGGAGTTATTTCCAATATGAAGACTCTGGCAGCGTAACATATGTATGCGGATTAATTTTTTAAAGTCATATTTTGATAATTTATCTTAACACTTTTCTGAACAGAATTATGAGACTAATCCACTGGTATAATGAAAATACATAATTGCTTTAAAAAAAAATGCAATTTATAATATGCAACTACATATCTTTTTTATAAAACAACTTTCTCTCTCTCTCTCTCTCTCTCTCTCTCTCTCTCTCTCTCTCTCTCTCTATTTGTCTATGTGCATGTACCAAAATGTGATCTTAAAAAATTAATATATACGCATATGATACTACCGGAGTCCCCATATTCGAAATAGCTCCTACCTTTAATCTTAAATAAAAAATAAAGTATGAAATAAAAAAAATGTATTTTAAAGAAGATGAACAATATATTCATGACTACTGATCGAAATTTCCAAATAAGATTCATCTTCTTTATAAAAAAATGTCAAATATCAAAAAATCATTTTTTATATATTAGCCTTCAATTATTTTGAAAATCTGAAATATTGAATTTTTTCGCATCGTTTTTATCATCCACAAATCTATAACAGACCTGTAAATCCGATCCAAAGTAATTGAAAAAAAAAATTTTTTTGTAAAGTAATGTTATTACTGCCTACAGTTCGATTGCTTACATTATTGCCTATAGCTCGATTAGGTATTATTCTCTGTTTTAAAAACATAAATTTTGTTTTAAAGCACAAATTTTTTGCTTCAGAAACGAATTCTCTATTTTAAAACAAATTTTCTGTTCTAAAAATATAAATTATTTTTTTACTTAACTTAACTTTAATTTTATATTTATGCGCAAAAGTGCCTAGGCAATTAAGCTGTAGGCAATATTACATAAGTGATCTGTAGTAGTGTGCCCGATAAATACACAAATTTGTAATTGAGCTCCAAATTGTATTTATTCAAATTTTGGGTTTCCAAAAAATATTTATTCATAAAAAAATTATGAACATTTAATGAGTATTCATTTAAACAAAATATAAACTGAAAAAAGCTCTAATAATCGTTATCTCTTAATTATAACTGACACTTTGATAATTTTAAGTAAAAAAAATGAATTTTATTTATTTTTGTCATTGTGATATTCAGATTTTATAAAAGAAATTTAGAAATTTTGAAAAATATATCTAGAAAGTAATACATTTTTTTATTTATAAATATCTATTTCATAAAACGCCATATATTTCGATATAATTACAGTTACATCACAGTCCCCCTTGTAGAAAAGTGCTACTGAACACTAGGAGTATTTTGAAGCATTACTGCACTACAGCACTACTGTAGTACAGTAATAGTATACTACACTACAGTAGTAGTATAGTATGGAACCGATTTAAAAACCTATCTGATTAAATAAGATGGAATCGATTTAAAAATCTGCCAATTTTTTAAGTTTTACAAGCACACAGAATGTAAGAAGTAGCTCTTTCCTAATATTTATCACATTTTCTAAATGTCCAGAATTCTCTAAATCAACTTTAAACTATAGTTTCATCGTTCAATTTTTTATAAGCAACATTATTGTATACATATTTGGTCAAAATAAAATGTACTGATTAATTAAAAACGGATTTCAATGTAATGGCAAAGGGAAATTAAATAACCGCTTTGACATATTTTATGCACTATATATACGAGTAGTTTTTAAGAAAGTATGATGATGATAGCTCATTGATAATAGGGTAAAATGAAGCAGATACTGTAGCTATGCGTGATATTCCATGAAAATCTGGAATGTAAGAGTGCTTCATTCTCAACACCTAATTGCTTGGATAAAAATGGCTTGGACAAACGGTTTTAGTGAGTTGTGAGTTTCATTGAAAGGAATAAAATAGTTAGTAGCACAGTTTGAAGTGATTCTGACGTGGTTCAAAAAACGGTCTTATTGACACCCTTCCTTTTGTTACAATAATGATTAACTACACTAAAAATTGTTTGAGAAATAATAATATTTTCCATGTAAATCGCGATTGATGCTAAAAACTAATATAAACACAAAAAAGAGATAACAAAAATTAACTCGAAATTTACTTTCTTAAAAATTATTGTAAATAATATCCGCAACGCAACACTTTTGTCACAAACGATATTACACAACAATCTTATTGTATATTAATTTAATATTAGATAAAAAATGTAGAGTCAAAAGAATAAAAAATGTTTTGTTACATACTAATTAAATTATTAGCTTTTTTACAATTAATTTTGAATGACAATCCCGTTCTTTTATAATAATAAAGTAATATAATATTATATATACGCTTCTTTTCCATAATCCAAATCTATATAATTCAATATCTGTATCATTCTTGTTTTTCATTCAATATATTAAAAGCTAAATTTTAACAATATATTACAAGACAAAGGGCAAATTAACTTAAATCAAATTCTGGTAAAGATAAATGGATGATTAGTATTCTTAATAAATGAATAATAAATATTCTTAATTATGGATAATTTTTGATAAACTATAAGAATAATTTTACGTACCTTTAATTTATAAAAACCATTATATTGTGCGCATTAATTTCCATATACTACATAAAACATTGAAGTTAACTTAAATTCAAGTCGATACGTCGTTAAAATGTCATAAATAAAAACCATCCATTAAAAACCTTGGAACCAAACGAGTATAAAAACATAATTGCAAGAATAATTACGTTTATAGACGTTTATGCTCTGTAATAATATATACATACAAAAAAATTCCGCGAGGAATAAACAATCTAATCTAAATCATCTGTGTGTTTATTCTGTCACTCACTACTTGTCAGTTGATGTATATACTTCATCCAACATAAGCACCTTACAGTAATTCTTACAAAGTTTCTAGAAAATCTGCAAGAACTATTTCTGAAATTCTTAAAATTATTAATATGTTTGTGTCTCGTGCTGCAAGAATTACTTTAAATTACTTGTCGACTTGAAAATTATGACAAAGACGCTACAAACATTGGCACTATTACTGATCATCGACTCATTCTGCAGTTTGTATTCATTCGAATATCCTGTTGGACATCCTAGACCATATTTCTTCTACCTGTATATCTGGATCTGGTATGAAGCTTTTTTACGTACTTCATTTACTATCCAGCCTTCTTCACCATTATTGCTAATCTACATATTATTATGCATTATCGACAAGTTATATCATAATATTATTGCTCATGATGGCAAATATCGTAACAGTGATCATCGCGATTATATCGACACTTATTAGCATCTTTTATTTTAAAGTAAAAGTTTTTAGATGTGACTCATAGTCCATAATATTACTTGATCTTTTAAAATTTCTTAACTTTTCTTTAATTATTGTTTCCATTGAGAGCATTAAAGGCGTCTTGACCCCCATAATTCTAATTAATACAAAGAACCCCGCACAAATCTTATGAAAAATAAATTTCAGTGAAATCGCAGAACCTTCGCAGTAGTATTCGGCTATCTTTAAGAATTAATATTTTGTTAACTATTGGGGAAACTTACAAAATGGTATAGGACTTTTCGACTCAGTTTAGTCCGTTCTACCTGCCCATGAAATATTTGGCGATTATTTTCAGACTGTATATATGATGTATCACAATTCTGGGTAAACAATATTGGAATGTATTAATCCTTTTAATATTCTTTTATAAAAGAATTTAATTTATTAAATTCTATATAGATTAAACGTACTCGACTATTTTTTACAAAATCTTTTGAAATTTTCCGATATTTAAAGCACGTAGGGAATAGTACAGAGTTATCTAAATGTTAGGAGTATTCTTTCTGTGTATATCTCTTTCTCTCTTTCTTTACTGCTAAGTTATTTAAACTTAATGTGTAATCTTTGTTTAAAGATTAAAAATTAAACATAAGGAGCATCTATTAATAAGTAGTATGTTGTATTAATGATTAATCGAAAATTTTTTTTCATGGAAAATGGGATGCGACAGTAACAAAATCTTATCAATTTGTAGCGTGTCGCGATCACGACAGTGGATCTCACTACACATACGCATACATATATACATTATTTAAATCGGAACGACCAAAAAAAGGATAGCCGCGTTTGGCGCCACATTATCGCTGAGACGAGTAACCAGGTCTGTCGTCTGAAAAACTAACAGCCAATCGAATTTCGCGTCTAGACAATCACGACGATTGGCCGCGATCGGCCATGAATTTTTCTATAAAATTTGGTATTCTCCGCGGGTGACACCAGAAGCATTAAGACGATACTGCGTTACAGAGCGACACAGCATTACGAGTATTACGAAGCCGAGACTTCGCATGGGAGCAAGGCCTCGCTCAACATTATAAGTATATTACAAATTAAATAACACGTAAACATATATCACGTTGATTATATCCAGGGTTGGATATATATATAACGTCTTACAAATAATTATTTGTAACGTCATTATCGTTACAAGTTAACTTTTTTCGAATAGGTAACGAATAAGTAACGACGTTACATTTTCTTCTGAATAATGATCATGCAATTACGTTTTTGGGGTAATGGTAACAATTTTACTAGTTACTTTTATCATTACTTTATTTCTAATTAGTCGTGTGTAATTATAATCCTAGAAAACAGAGAT
>Ga0157364_1003522_pt1 | contig 15197 bp, 2 predicted proteins | sample AttsexASBM2_FD_111476 | JGI IMG/M metagenome (GOLD analysis project Ga0157364, IMG submission 111476) | Fungus gardens microbial communities from leaf cutter ant in Ribeirão Preto, State of São Paulo, Brazil - Atta sexdens ASBM2 | ecosystem: Host-associated > Fungi > Mycelium > Unclassified ... | reverse complement strand
TAGACACTCTTTATAATTGTTCTTATAAATTCCGTAAACTCGCGTAACACAATCAACTGAACAATTTTTGCTTTCCTTACTTATTTAAAATCACTAGATAGACAAAATATATTAATGTAACATTTTGAGCCAATATATATATAGTATACACTTTATATAATTTATCTATATTTTAAGAAATTGAGATTGAGATTGGATTGGAATTTAACTAATAAAAAAAAGAAAATCAATCTTAAGTTTAGTGAACTTGCTTTGATTGGTTAATTTCTATCCAATCCAATCGAATCTCAATCTCTAGTCTAACAGACTATGGTTTAATCTAATAGCGTTTTTCTGGCAGAGCTGGTGCACACTCAGTGTGCACCATTTTAAAGCCGTTGTACACAAATCAAAATGTATGTTTAATAAAAATTAGAAACAATTTAATTCGCGAAATCTTCAATACATTTTATTGTGCTATTTGATAAAATATACATTGAATATTTTATTAATTAAGATATTTGATTTTTACATTCAGATTAGATTACAGTATACAACAGGAAAATGCGTAGTTAATTGCATGTGTGCACTGAGGCGCATCAGTTCTATTAGTAAAAAACGCTATAACATTAAAGAGTTGCATTTAGTTTTGAAATTGCGGTATTTTGTCAAAAATCATTAATTTAAATTCCAAAAAATCCCTACGAGTTTTGTTTTAAACCCATGTAATCCTCCCCTTTAAAAATTTGTAGATCGCAATTGGTATTTAGGGGTAAAAAGAGTTGCTTTTTCCAAAAATCTAATCGATGTTAAGATGAAATAGAGATATAAAAAACGAAAATAAAGATAAAAAAAGAATGTTTTAATAGTCATACAGCACAGATCTTCAAGAGATGTCTTAAAATCGCAGAGGACGTTCTCTGAACATCTTAAGAACATTCTCAGGATATCTCTTAGAATGAAATGAATGTGCTGTATATAAGTAGTGTTATTATTGAAAAAATTACAAGTAAATTATCCGAAAATAAATTACAAATAAAATGTCTGAATGCTTTAACTCATTTTTTTAAGTTATTCTCTAATCGTAATATATTCTCGGAAAATCGTAATATATTCTCACATGAGTTCCAGTGATAAAGATCAAAGTTATCAAATAAAAAAAAATAAACAATCCTTGCCTTTTTGTTGATAAGTATTCAATTAATAAATGATTTTATCTGTCTTTTTCAGTAGAATAAATCAGTAGAAAAAATAAAGATATAATTTATGATAGCTCACTCAAATAACAATTAATAAGAATTTAAAATAGGAAAGTGTGTAAAAATTTCCTAATACTTAATTAAACCAGACATGTAAAAGCGAAATTCAAAATATGCAATGTAAAGTAATGTGAAGTAATTAGCACAGGTCTAACATACAGAATAAATACAATGTAATCACTTTTCATCGAGCGTTATCATTGATTTATTTCGGTCTTTCTATTTGTAGCATTTTGTCAACAGGCGACGCAGTTTATTCGAAAATCGAGAGGAACGAAGATATAATGTAGTATCTATATATGATGTGCATTTAATATGCAACGATATACATATATCCATATATCCATATATACATATATCCATAAATACATTACGTCAAATGAATCTGTGAAAAACTGTGCGTGTAAAATTTTTGTGCGTTATATTCTTGTCACTTCGCTAATTCTAATGAATATTAAGAAATTTCAGAGAAAAAAGTATTATAAATTTTAAGCATTTAATTTTAGAGAAAGAATATTAGAAATTTTAAGCATGAAGAGATATATAGAATAGTATCTCAATGATATTCGGTTCTGATATAATTGCTCATTAAGATAAACAAAGAGATTCGGCGGAGGCAAATGCAGTCTTTAATTTCTCATGTTAATTAGTGTGTTAGTCGATGTTACAATGTTACGGTGTTTATCATAGCAGAATACACATATACTTTCATGTTACGACGTTGACACATGTATCTCACACAATGCGTGTGGTGATGCGAGGAAACGCATGAACGCGGGATGTCTTCGCGAGATGCAAAGATTGCGCAACAGAACGAAAGAATGGAAACGTGAAATTAGGCGTTAACACGGATTGTCACGCACGAGCGTTCACGCACGTGGAATACACGTTCCACTGGAACAAAGCCGGATGAATGCACGATAAAATGATGTTATACAGGATGGCAAATAATTCATATTGAATTTTATCGTCTACGATAAATCTGTGAATGATGCCATCTTAGAGATCTCAAAGATTCACATTTGCCGAAGCAATATCTTCGCGAATGCCCCGTTTTCTCGGGATAAAAGATTCAGAGCGCCCGAGTCACGATTCGTGAGACACATTCTACTTTCTTCTCTTATTTGCGACACGACATAACACTACGCGTGATAGAAATCCATTCCACAATGTATTCTGCCGGGACTAGGGTGGGGGATCCCGAAGTGTCTTAGCGCCCTATATAAGCTTTGTGATTTCTCATGTCACCTTGGTAGTTCCCCAATTCGGGCGAACACTTCACAAAGCTTAGCAACTCTCATACTTGGTAAGTCTTTCATATTGTTTCTTAAATCATTTTTATTTTTAAATTGTTATTATTGTTTTTAAATTGTTATTATTACTCTTAAAACACTTTACATGTTTAAATGATGCGTCAGCGAAAAATGGAGTCAAGGATTCCGAATCAATTCGAGTTTTTTGCCAATTAAAAATGTCATTCTATTAAATAATGTTTGGACCTTTAATTATTCGCTTTACAATTGTATGTGATAGAATTCTACTGCTAAAATTCTTATAATATATTTTTTATGATACAGTTTCTTTTATGTAACAATCATATTACGGAAAAATACATGCTATATGCTAGTGATAATTTTTTGTTTCAAGTATTTTAAAAGTTCATATATCCACAAATTTATATCATCGGTTTATTACAAATATCAAATTTATTTAAAATATAATCTAAAGCCTAATAAGTTTAATAAAAGATTATTAAATTAAAAAAGTTTTCAATTTGCTTAATCGCTTCGATCAATTTTATAACAAGAATTCTTTAAAAAAATTAATTCTTTTACATAATAATAAGTTTTTTCTAAAATTTTTATTAATAAATATATTTTAAAATTAACAAGAAAATATTTTCTGTTTAAAATATCGTTATTAAAAAGAAGAAAGTAAATTAAGTAATTACTTTTTTAGTAATAGAATGATATTTGTTAGTGTGTAAAAGTTTTAAAATCCAAATATAAATTGTACGAGTATTTAAGATTCAAGGAACTTGTATATTTATTTTAATAAGAAATTTTGATATTTGCATTTTTGAAATTTTTTAAATAAAAACTAAAATACCTAAACTTGCTAAAGTCTAGCAAATAAGCCAATGTTATTTGTTATCATTTTGGCGTCAAAATGACGTTAAAAACGATAGTAATAACAAAATGACGTCAACTTATTTGCTAGAACTTATTTGATAATTTTTAAGTAATAATTATACATGTGTAAAATTATAATCTAAAAAATTATCATGTAAGTTCGGTTATTAATTTTCAAAATTTAAAAATAAAAATTTCTTATTAAAATAAAGATATAAAGTGCTTCGTTAATCTTGAATATACGAAGAACTTGTACAATTTACATTTGGAATTAGAAGAACACGCTAATACTAATCAAGGCATTATATATAGTGGTGACTATGATAATCGCTGTGAATATGTCGCAACTTTTTTCTGCGAAACCAGCCTTTTTAGAAAAAAGTTAATCTTTTTACAAAAAGGCTAAAATTAGACTAGCTGCCACTTTACATAAAGGATAACCTTTTTGCAAAAGAACTAATTTCGCAAAAAGGCTGCGATAATTACACTTTTCCAATGAAATTATTCTTTATCAAAAAAATCAATAAACAATATGCTAGTCTGTTAGATGGATTAAAAATATTGACAGTATACGTTCTTTCATTTATTCGAAGACCATTGTAGGTTAGCGTTTGGTCAAAGACGCGCTAAGCGTCCCAAGTGAAAACTTTTCATTTAGCATGAAAATCTAAAAATGTACAGCAAACAAGGTTGCACCGAAAATGATTTATGTCATGTGATCCCTTCCTCCTCCAGAACGACAATGCAGACGATTCATTTCTTTAAGTTGTAACCGGTTGAAACCGCTACCACAGTTTATTCCCTGACGTTTACATAACCGGTTGAAACCGCTTTCCGAGGATCTTGATGTTGGTTTATAGAGGGTTGGATCGCGACAATAATTCGTTTGATTAATTATAATATGCGCACGCGGCGATACGCTCGCAACATGCGCTCGTTACGTCCTCCTTTTCCTTATTTTTATATTCAAATGTCTTGATCCTATAGATATCGAGTCGCAGCGTCCGGTATTTTTATGATAACCTTCGATCTCGCCGAGGAGTAGTGATCCTTGCTCCAGTCACAGCGAGGTCGATACGTTATGACTGTCATCGTTCGCGTATACCACTCGCCGATTATTTTTTATTTTTTTTAAAGCGCAATGCGCCTTACTGATAATTAATGGTATTAATGGTGGTGATGTCGTAAATAAGCTCGAAAAATTTCCAAGCTGTAAAAGACTTAGCCCCCGCGAAGGACACACTCATCCTTGCACGTATGTGTCTCCGCCCCTCCAACGCACCGCAGTTAGAAACAATGGCCACTATATACTCGCCGAGTATATTGGTTCATATTAGTGGGAGATATCAGGTAGTTCTCTTTTAGCGTTTCAACGTTCCGACACTCGTTTCATTCGCAAGCCAAGCTCGTGGGTCAAGCGTCATTGTCGAGCGACAAATGCTAAACTTGCGACTCGTCTGACTTGACACGATCGGGCGAGGAACAGTTAATCGAACATTAAACCAACATTGAAATCCCGGGAGTCCCGGGTCTCGTGGATCACACGTGTAATTATCACATCTCGCAGATGTATCCAGGTGCGTTCTCGCCGCGTCATTGAAAACCATCACGAAAATCGCCCGGCAAATTATCGTCTATATCAACGCTTGACTCATATCTTGTATTTTCTGACAAATTGTAGCAGTAATTTTCGATAACAATAATTTTCTATCGCTAAAATACTTTGTGGAAGGTGCGCATGTACGCTATGATATATTACCAAGAATGTTAGATATTTCACGATTGTGTGATACGCTTGCTTGAGTGAAATATGGTCTCTTTCTCACACAAGACGGCGGAAATTTACGAGAATTGTAAGAAGTGATTACAACACATGTCATGAAAATTTGACATCAGCGCAAGAGATACCGTTCTTCAAGGAGTTTGCAAGCACACAGAAAAAGTCATACGACCTGTAGAACTCTGCGGGATAGGAAGTATTTTTCACGGATAAATATTTCATCGAATCCTTTCAAAAGGAAGATTATACATACATGGGGTTTGATTAAGAATCGCCATATCAAAGTAAGTTTTCAGAGCAAGCGTATCATTCTCGTGTTCGTAATATCGAAATTACTGGTATCAAAACTTATTAATATCTAATTTAATATCTCATTTCTTCTTTTTTTTTATAAATGAATTTTTTATAAATTTCGTCTTTATTATAAAAATCAATACTGTAAAAACGTTTTTAGTGAATGCAGATACTGTTTTAATCGGATTGACGTCGAATAGATTTTTATTTCTCACTGGAAATTGATTACGAAAAGCGGTTAAAGGCGGTTTCAAAAATTTATTTTTCACTCCTTGGCAAACTCTTTTGATACAACTTTTTAGTGTCTAATCATCACTAGCGTCTAATTACTTCAATTAATAAATAATTAATAAGAATGTTGAGCCCAAATTTTATGCCATTGTCTAACAAGACGCGAGCGGTATTTCAAATATTCTGTGCACTTTCTTCTGCTAATTTCGAAAAAGTGAGATTATGATTATTTTTATAATTTTTATAATTTTGAGATTGGCCGTAATTCTGTACGCACAAATTATTTGATTCCTTAGTGCAGCGTTCTTTAATGTGCGTACCACTTCGAGCTCTTCATAGAACTCGACCTCGTTTCGTTTTCGCATGTTAGCATTAAAAATTAGTATTGTTAGTTCGAAGATGTTGAAATATAATTCAGAAACTATTATTTAACAAATATAAATACAAAATGTGGGCTTACTAATATTACAGTTTTATTAGGATAAAGCGATTAAAAAATCTTTCTATATAAAATAAAATATTGCCTTACATATATTATTACATTAATTGTTCTAATGATATATAATTCCAAGTTAACTATTCTTTTTTTTTTGTAAGAAATATTAAATATTTTTAAAAGGAGTATTTAAAAAATAATATTATTTTTGTTTATATAATTGTAAAAATTATATAATTTTTTTTATTAAACATTAAATTTCTTCAGTAAGCTCGATATATAATGTATGTTTGGTTTAAGTATATACATTCAGTTACTATATTAAATAACAAAATTATAAAAAAATATTTAGTAAAAAAATTATTTTAATTAAGAAAATCAACACAAAAAATATATTAACAGCATTAGCTAATAGTTTAATAGAAAATAATCTTATTGATTCAATAACAGCACTAATGAAACATATAATATTTTATGATAACATCAAAGCTATAAACCAAGAGCTATAATTGTTTCATTAATGCTCAACTGCTATTAAATCAAAATTATTTTCAATCAGTCTTTTATTAATTAATGTTTAATAATATTAATAGTTTAATAGTATTGATAGTATTAATCATTTTTCCTGTATATAATGACTTAAACAAAAGTTTTAAATTATCATATTTTTTACCAGTTTTATTTTTTAAATGGAATTTAAAGGGATATCTGTTTTATCATAATTTTGTAAGATATTTTATGATATAATAAATAACAATAATTATTTAATAGTGTATATACAATAACATGTAATTTTTGATAGTTGTTTGAGATATTGTTATTTGTATTGCTGTTAGATCTTTATCATAAACATAATAAGAAGACTGCGCATTCCCTGATTCTCAGCATTCATGTTCCGTTAGAAAAAAATTGAATCATATCTCTCAGCATCTCTTTTCAATTTGATATTTTAAAGAGAGAAATACCTGTAATTTAAGCTACCTTTGTCTTTCTAAATAAATAATGACAACTTCATAGAAATGTTACAATGTACTTTTATTATTATCTATCTATGATATTTATAAGTGCAAAAACAAATGTATTTGATAAAAAAGTGTTTCTAATTTTTATTTAAAATATTGTGTGTGTGTTATGATTAATAAACATTTTTATTGAAAATATTTTGTTTCTTTTTGCTCATATGCCCAAAACATAAGTGACAATGTATTTTATTAATAATTATTGCAAAATTAAACTTATTGCACATTATTGAATTTATCATAAAATAATTTTTTAATGAAATTCTTACAAAATTGCAATAAAATAAGTATATATATTATATATTTTATTTGAAAAAATAAAACCATAATTAAATATATATACTAAATATATATACTAAAAATATATATATATATATATATATACTAAAAAAATATTTTAAAATGTTTGTTTAAGTCATTATAATATCTCCTTAAACAAAATAGTTTTTATTTAAAAAATAAAAAATGTTTTATAAGACCGTAATATGATTACACAATGAATTAGAAATAAAGGCCTTAATGGTCAAGCTGAATCTTTAGTGCTGAAATGAATAATTTTGTGCGAATTTATATACTCATATCCAATTCTTCGAATTGCGCGCCGAATTTATTTTTAATCTTGAAAGGCAATTCTAACAGAACTGGAGTAATAATATCACAAATTAAATTGACAAGCAATTTAATTAAATTGATAATACTCATAATACATCTTAAATTGATCTTAATATTCTGATGTTGATAAGTATCCTAAAGTCTGTAAACAATTTTATTGCGAAAAATATTATCTCAGTCAAGGATCGAATCTAGATTATATATTAAAAAGATTTTTCTATAATTTTAATTATTTAAAAAAAATAATAAATGTATACGCTTAAACACCTACGCACTCACGCTCGCACGCACGCACGCACACACACACACACACACACACACACACACGCGCGCGCGCGCGCGCGCACAGAATGTTCCGAAATTCGAGAGTAACATTATTGTAGCGTGAAACTTCGTAAAAATTAAATAATACAAGTATAAGCCATTTTTCTTCCGTAAAGTAATTTTTAAATATAAACGTTTAAAGTTTGATTAATCAAAAATTATAAACGTTGTTTAAAGTCGTTTGTCCGTGATAGTATATGTACAGTGACACAATGTTTGTTTAAATAAATAATATTATTTGTTTTAGTATTTAATACCATTGCACAAGGACAGATGACATTTAGTCAACGCTTATGATTAGTCAAACTTTAAACATTTATACTTAAAAAACTACTTCACAGAAAAAAGTGGTTTATTATCTTTTATCTAATTGTTCATAAAGTTTCATTGTAATATTACCTTTGAATTTCCGGACATTATTCTTATCTTGTGTGCGTGCGTGCGTGCGTGCGTGCGTGCGTGTGTATGTATGTGTGTGTGTGTGCTTTTTTTCTTTAAGCTTAACGATTTGTATAAATATCTTTGTATTTATATAAATAGATATTATATAAATAGATATTAAATAATATCCTATTAATTTAAATGGCTACAATCGTATTGAAATGTTCATATTTGAAAGAAACATTTTAATTTATGTTATCATAAGTATATGAGTTTGCAAAATATGAAGGATGAATATTTTGAGTGTTTCATTTTTAAGACTTTAAGAAAATGCATACTTTTCCAATTTTCCTGTTATATTTTTAACGATAAGAGCACAGTATCAGTTGTATGATATGCGCAAAGATAACACCTCGTATAAGCATTTAGAAAAAGTCTAATGTGTTAAAAGTTGTGCAGGATGGTCCATTTAATTTGAAAACCTTGAATATTTTACTTATTTTTAACAGTACGAAAAAATGTTTTCGATAAAAGTAGAACGGTTTCAAGCGAGACGTATTTTGATCACGTTGTTTTTTTCTAAGTTGAAGCATCATATAGATATGGAGATCATTTCCATTTTTTTTTAGATATAATTTTAGATATTACTTGAGAAAAAATGTTATATATATATTTTATATAATTATATAATGTATGTATATTATATAAAATATGTCAATTCTATATATAATTATATATAATATGTAATTATATATAATTTATATATAATTATATATAATTTTATATAATTATATATTGTATTATTACATATGAAACATTTTTTCCCGAGTATATGATTTTTTTACATAATATAATTTCTCTAATTATTCTACATGTGAAAGTATTAAGATATCGAAAAATCTTACTAGTTTACAAAATATTTAACACATTATGCACTAAAATAAAGTATAAAACAATTCGAAAATTATTGATTTTTTTATATTTCTATCTTAATTCCTATATATAGAATAATTAGAGGAATCGTATTAAAATCGTATGTAAAAAAAAAATTATATAATTACATCTAAAAAATGAAAAAAATGAAAATGACCTTCATATTTATATTGTCTACCTATTAGGTAGACCTATCTAGGAAAAAAAACGTGATCAAAATACGTCTCCCTCGCAACTATTCCATTTTTATCTAAAACATTTTTCTTTATAAATCATATCTCGGAACAACTTCATTTTATCTTTGCAACACACACACACATATATATATATATATGATATATATATATTAGATATGGGAAAAAGTGGCGATTTTTAATGCCATCTAACGGGAAAAACGCCACGAACTTTTTCCCACACCTAATATATATATATATATATATATATCGAGTTAATGTTACTCGAAAACTTCAGAGGATTTTGTTGTTGTAATTGATTCTTTTCTATCTTTTCGATCATTTAGCTAGTATTAGCCATTTAAATATTTTTCTTTTTGTATTTTAATTTTTATATCGCGTTATCTAGGATAACAATCTAAGAGATTATAAACTAAGCCAATGATTAAGTAATACCAATAAAGTTTAACAGAAATGCATTTTACTTATGTTTAACAGCTCACAAATGAGATTTCAAAACTGATAACAATTTCTGATATAATTTGTTATTATTTGCAATTTGTGATTACAATTATCTATAATTACAATCGATATAAAACGACTCAATACTACAATATGTTTTTTCCTCGATAACAATTTTTTTTTTAGAACTAATTTTCTTTAACAAAAACGATAGTTGATTTTGCAAACGATATAAATTAAACTTCTATTAATAAAATTTTAATTTAAAGTTTAAGTATAAGAATATACGATGGAAAAATTAAAAGGTTGCGAATAAATAATTCATGATTCCTCAATATATTCGCTAAGAAAAAAAATAGAGAATTGATTAGAAGATTTATCATTAGGACATCCGGTTTGACGATATCTATGTTTTTATTTTTCAATCAAATGTTGATTAATACATATTGACCGCAACTTGGTGATAATAATTATGATATTATGACGAATAATTATGATAATTGCACCGCTTCTTTGTGATTTATCGTACGCTTCTTAGAAATGTCCTGTTTGCTGAATATTAGCTGCTTTATAAAAAGTTAAGTAATTTTTTTTATTTGAAGCTCCGAACGCGCGAGAACGTAATAGCTAGGCTCGCAATCTTAATCGCAGAGGAAATGATTCTGTGTCGCGACGAAACGTCGCGCGAAGGGACGCGCGTGATGTTCGTTCATTAGCGAATCAGGATGTCGTGTCGTTTTCTAGAATGGCGTTAAACTGTGAAACGCCTCCTTCGCAATTACGTCGTTAAACTTCTCTCTTTTCAGGATCAACGATATAAACGATCGTCCAAACTCTTCAATTAAATACGATTCTTCTATAGCCATTAAAAATATTAAATAGCATTGAAGAGGTACATTGTGCATGTATACTTATATAATATATTAAATCTTTTTAAAGAAAAAAATATGTGAAAATGATAAAGATTAATAAATATCAATCTCTTTATATATAATAAAATATTTAATTAAAATCATCATTATCAGTAAATTTTTATGGATTTGATATTTAAATATTCGTTAATTTTTATTACGGTAAAGTATTTAAGTTTCAAAAGTTAGAATATTAACTTTTGTCGAATATTCAAAGTAAATCAATAATAGCAAGGGGTTAAAATACATCTCAAGTGATGAAATACTTCTCTTGAGAAACAACCCTTCAACAAGACCGTGTGGCCTAACGGATAAGGCGTCGGACTTCGGATCCGAAGATTGCAGGTTCGAGTCCTGTCACGGTCAGTGTTTTCTTTTTTTTTTTTATTTGGCATGCGTACTGCCGTATGATAATTCATTTTATCCTATTAATGCAAATACCGCATAATTAAACGTTATTTTTTTCTTTTCGTCCTTCTGATGCGCATTCAGATTCCTTGTGTCTCGTGTATTCTAAAAATCAATACCATGCAGTGTTGTTTGTATGTTTCTCACTGTGTTGGTGTTAACCTCCGTTTACAATCTGCAGAGCTGTTGCTGGATAGTACGCAATATACGCTTCAGCGTAGAACAAAATTTGGAAGGGCGTAACATTTTTTAACAGACACTAATAATTTTTAAAATATACAAAAACATATGAAAATTGATTGCTCCATCTGCAATGTCGCTACTGTGTCTATTCTAGATTTATAAGAGTAGCGCAATGCTTTTGATTAAGCGAATACCGACAATCGCGTCAATCCTGGTTGCTTTCCTATTACGTTTTCCTATTGCCTATTTCGATATTTTTGAATTAATTAGTCTATCCAATAAATGTTTAATAATTCTTTGATATAATACAATTATTACGTTAAATATGGCTTTTTGTAAATTTAAAAGAGCTTTGTTCTACTCTAAAGTCAGTAGATATATACAATACCGCAATGGCATATCCATTTTTGAAGCATTTTATGTCAAAACGGATAGTGCACATAATATATTGGGTTGTTCGGAAAGTTCATGCCGCAAAAGATTTAAATTTAATAAATGTATATTAAAATTTAAATCTTTTGCGTTTCAATTTTCCTTCAAAATCGGCATGAATTTTCCGGACAACCCAATATTATTTCTACACATTAGGTATAGCTTTTAATCTATGTCCAATCTTCTATACATTTTTTATCCAACTAAATATATTTACTCCTATAAAATTTATTTTCTTTTTCAATAGTACCATGTGTTAATGCGTATTTTCATCTCCTAAAGTATACTTATTTGTATATCATTTTTATGTACTAAACCTCAACAATAAATAAATCCGTATTAAATTAAAAGTACATAAATTAAACATTTACATATTTCTTGTTCATAAATAAACTTTTTACAAGTAAAAAATTGATTTACGTAATTTAGGGCTTTATTTTTAAATTTAAAATTAATCAAAAATTATCTGAGAAGTATGACGCAGGCACAATTATTCAATTTAGCTTTATTATTATTAATCAAAAATAAATTAGCTAACAATCCCGACTACAAGGATCATAGAAATATGATCGCAAAAGCTAAGATCAGAAAAAATGTAATTTCTAAATTATCTTTCTCATTTTTTTCTTAATCAAAATATATTTTTCAAATTTATTATCTCGAATTTTACAAAATGTATTATTCCTAAGTATATTATTAACAAAATCAAATATGAAATATATTCCTACTATATGTCTGTAATATCAAAATGAATAAAAAAATAAAATAAATATTAAAAAAGTGAAAAGTAAAAAGTATGAAACAAAAACATTATCTTGTTGTGCTTTTATCGTTCTGAATAGGGTTAAAAGTAGGAATTTTTTAAATTGTCGTTTATTTGTTTTTGCAGTTTCGTGCTGCAAACAAATTTCAATGTAGCAGCGCCTAAATCGTAACGACCAATCTGAATCTTTTTTGGCTCAAGCGGAATTTTATTCTCAAATTTCTTCGATTACTTTAGAGAAAATTAATTCTTATTTTTCTCGAAATAAAGAAAGATGGAGTCCAATTCTAAAATAACCGAGAAAAATATTTGGTAATGTAATAAAGATGTTGAAAAGTAATCCTAAATTTTTTTTATATTTTCTGAAAGTTTAAAACAATAAAAAAATTAGACAAAAAAACCTCGAACCTTGTAAATGAAGGAAGTAAAAATATGATTGACAGAAATGGGATTAGAATATAGCAGGTGAGGCATTTGTCTTATGTAAAAAATTTGAAGGAACGCAAATATAAACTTCTATATATTTTAATTCATTCGCTACCAACGCGCGCGTAATGACTATGCCTTTAACGGTGCCATCGAGCGTTATGTATAAAAATGATATAAATAAAAATGATATATATGTTACGATATAAATTTTGATAAAATATAATTGACAATTTTTTAACTATCAAAACATAAAAAATATTATTTTAAATGAAAAATACTAAGAAATACTAAGAAAATTTTCTATAAATTTGTACTACAATAGAATTAATATTATCTCAGAATCATAAAAATTTTTTTTAGAAAGATTTAAACCAGAGAAGATGTTTCTTATTAGATTTTGAATCTGAATCTGAATTTGTAAGCTGCTTGAGAAAAATGATAGAAAATCTGTAAAAATTGAAAGAACCATTTGAAGAAAGAACAAAAATAAATGACATTAAAATATGCGGTTACAGAGAACTAATTTAAAAATATCATTTAATATATTTTAGTAAATTAAACAAAATACAAGAAATAAAAAAATTTATTTTAGTAGTAATATTATAGATATCACCTAATATGTAATAAAACAAATGTAAAATAACATTGCTGCGTTCAGCAGAAAACACAGCTTTGCAATAGTTGTAAAATTTTTTAATGTGATTGATCTTGCTTTTAGTTTCATTGAAATGTATAAACCAATTATATTCAAAAATTTTACAACAGTTGCAAAACCTTTTTTTCGCTGAATGCAATGATGTCAATTAGCCGGAAGCCATTTCCAGCAAATATTTATGACGCAATTCTTCGTCCTAACTTCTTCTTTTTCTAACATTGTCTTCTTCTAACTAACATAAAAACTTAATCTATAAATCTGGCGACGGAGTCAATCAGCATTAAGCATTGGCGCCACTGTATACTCTTTCTACTTTATAATAAAGGTTTGAGGCTCGACGAATCACTAATTACATATGTGAAACAAACTTTTTTTTTCTATTTCTTGTTATCTCTTTACATATGATTATGTTCCTATTAAATTAATATTAACATTAAATTAATATTAAACATCACTAGTTAGTGTCTATTCTTTTTTCTTTTTGTTACTGAAGGAACTTTTTTCTTTTGCCTCGGACGTCGAAATATCTAATACCGACTTTAATTAATGTCAGCATCTAACTAACACTAAATATTCTTGAAATATTCACAAAATGTTCCTAAAATCCTAAAATAATATTCTAAGCATATTCCGGAATATTCCGAAATATTTGCAGAATGTAAAATCAACATTCAAATATCGTTAAATTCCATTTATACAGCGTTTATTTACATATTCGGAAAATATTCCATATACGTATATTTCACAAAATCAATTTTCCCAGATATTTTAGATTTAGTGGTTTCTAAATAAATTTTTAACAAAACTGTATTATCAAAAACATTTTATGTATTTTGTTAAAAAATTTATTCATCTTAAAGTTCAACTTAGGAAGCTCACTTTACAAGCTAAACGTTGCGCTCTTTATACTTTTTTGCAAAATGATTCTTACTTATGAGTTAATGTATCTCCGTAAAGGCCCTCTATCGGCGGAGGTGCTCGTAAATGAATGATTTTCGTGATATATATAAACAATAAGTTTCTATATTATTCTGAACATTTCATTAAAACATTCTATGAAAATTCTTTTACTGTTCTGAAATATTCGACATGTTGGGAATACAAATTGATTTTTTCAACGATTAGGATATAGATTTAAAATCAATAATGAATTTATATCAATGTACAATGTTGGTATTTATATCAATACCAAACAGTGAGAATCTATAAACACTGCATGGCATTAAATCCATATTTATCCATATTTTTTAGTGTGTTTTCTATCCTTCGAATAAAATGATTCGTTTCATTTTGTTACTCTCGTATAATTGATTTCATCGTAAACATTTTAATGTTATTACCTCGGAATGTTCTTTATGACTTCATTCTTTACTATTTCTTTATTTCGGTGATAATGGTGAT
>Ga0157364_1003521_pt1 | contig 15199 bp, 10 predicted proteins | sample AttsexASBM2_FD_111476 | JGI IMG/M metagenome (GOLD analysis project Ga0157364, IMG submission 111476) | Fungus gardens microbial communities from leaf cutter ant in Ribeirão Preto, State of São Paulo, Brazil - Atta sexdens ASBM2 | ecosystem: Host-associated > Fungi > Mycelium > Unclassified ... | reverse complement strand
TGCTTTTGCAATAAAGTCTTTATCGAGCATTGATAGTGGCTGACTAATACGCCGTTGATTTTATTACAAAGTAGGTAAATAGGACGATGTTGAGAATTTAACGAGCAACTTCGGTGTCGAATAGCAGTTCTCGACCGGACTACCTACTTGGAGCGAAGCTATACCTACCGGCTTCTGATGAAGCCGACATCGACGACCATAATCGATCGGGCAAACCTTCGATTTTTTCTTTATACGGAGGTGCTTCACCTCGTGCGTTGTTCCGTCCGACTGTGCGAATTTTCCGATCGATTTCTCCCCAGGGCCGACATCCGCGCGAGACCGGAAAATCTCTTCTGCTCACTTTTTCTTTCTCCCTCGTTGAACGAGTATGTCGAGGGAGAAACAGAGATAGAAACAGAGAGAAAGAGACAGAGAGAGAGAGAGAGAGAGGGAGAGAGAGAGAGACAGAAAGAAAGAGAGGGAGGGAGGAAGAGAGAGAGAGAGAGAGAGAGAGAGAGAGAGAGAGAGCGAAATATTAATATGCTCTCTCCATTGCTTCCACTCGATGGAACCACACGAGTAATTAATTGCCTTCGTTCGCGTGGGATGCTCGTGGTCGATATACGTGGGTCGATATACGCGATTGGGAATGTGAGATGCGAAATTTATTATGAATTATTATCAAAAATTCAAGAATGAATCGTCTTCAAAATGATTCATTACTATACTGAAAAGAAAATATGACAAATATTCAGTAATTTTCTCACATCGTTTTTGAGTAAGCACTATTGATGTCCCTATGTATGTATAGATTGTTGTATCAATATTAAAAATCTATAATTTACATTGCGTATAGATTTTCAGTATTGATAATGTATATTAGAACATAATTGTTACAATTATTGTGAAACCATTTCAGTATTTATATAAGAAATTAAAGTATAGAGGAATTTATGTAAAAAAAAAAGAATAATCTTTTTTTGAAGTGCTAAAAAATAATGGTGTTTATCTGTGACTTTTGTAACTGATAAATTATTTTAGTTATGAGTATTATTATAAAAATTCTGCGCTTTACAGATTTGCATTTTATATATTTAGATTAAACTGACTATATAATAAATAAATGCATGTATTTACGAATATCGAAAAATATATTTAACTTTTTAATTTAAACACAAAATTTTGTTAGTTTGCGTTCCAATATCATATATTACTGAATTCGTTCAAACAAAATGTCATCCAATCATTTTTGCAAGAGTTTGCGATGTTGTAATAAAAGCGAATAATGACAAATATTTATGTGTGAAAAAAATACAGGGTATTCAAAAAACCATTCAGCATTTATATGATAAATATTGGGTTGTCCGGAAAGTACATGCCGATGTTGAAGGAAAATTGAAACGCAGAAAATTTTAATTTAATAAATGTATACTAAAATTTAAATTTTAGTCGGCACGAACTTTCCGGACAACCCAATAGTACACACTACACTTTTGACAAAATGTTTAACTTCTTAATTTAAAAAGTACAATTTTTCATCAAAAATTATTCATTTTTATTGTAAAAAAAAATTATAGTTCTGGAAAGATCCCTATTACAAAGATAAGATTTATTAATATATTTTTCAAGACTTATTGGAAAGAGGTCTTTTGCTTCAAATACTTAAATAAACTATATGGGAGCCACAATAGTTACCGTAATATTGCTCTGAATAAGTTTGGCGACAGTTGTGCCAGTGTTTTTTAAATATTTTTAATTATAAAAATTGTAACACTCACTAATATATGCAAAAGATATTGGTCAAAATTAGATATTTTTTTGACTTCTTTCTCTCTCTCTCTCTCTCTCTGTGTGTGTGTGTGTGTGTGTGTGTGTGTGTGTGTGTGTGTTTTAACATAAATATCAAAACTAAAAGGAATGTAATTATCATCGTATTTTTCATATAAACAGCTTTGTCTAAAATTCAAAAAATTATATGAGATATCAATGAGATCCACGATAATTTGTTGAATGATGTTTCGATACTTCATGCATAAATTACGACATCATCAATAGACACTAGTGTTATTTTCTTCGCGCAACAGAACATCTTCGCAAATACAGCAATGTTCAATTTGTCGTCAGTTCACATTTAAACGACAAATGAACGAAGTTGTCGTCAATCGATCTTCTAGACGCCACTCACCGTTACGAGCGAGTACTTAATGAATAACACGCCGATCCGAAGAGAAGCACCCTCCGCTAAGTCGGTATCGTCGAGAGGATCGTTAATCATCGATTAACAGCGATCCATTCGTTCCGAGTATGCAATGATGTTCTGCTCAACAACGGTGACTCAACTGGTGATGATTCGCTCTCTCGAGTGAGTCGGGAGACCGGAAATGCAAAGCACTTCGAGCATCAACGTAGACGGATTCCTATTCCGAGAGTCATATCCCAAGAAGCTTTGTTGAAAGTCGAAATCAAACATTAAAGTTTTAAAAAATAGAAAAAATACGAAAAATTGAAAAAATATATTTATACTGGAAAAAGAATCTAGTTACATTAACTGGAATTTGGTTTAAAAATGAACAAATCAGGATTTTCTGATTGAATCTATAATATTATAATTTTAGTTAAGATAATCAGAATTTTGATTGATATAATCAGAATCTTCTGATTCGTTCATTTCCAATTGGAAATTTTTCTCAGTGTATCTTTTGTTAAAACCTATCATGTGATAATCTAAATTTCCTTCAATATTACGACATTTATATTGAAGAATTTTGAATTGAAATATTACGGGAGTTCATTATTACGACATTTCTATTAAAATATTTTAAAATATTACGGGAGATGTAAAAGACGAAAGATTTCAGAGAATTTATACTTCGATAAGAATCTTAATTATGAGGCAACTCAGAAACCGAAAGCTATGGATGCGGGAAGGGTTGAGAATACTGTAAGAAATCATCGAATGGCGAAAGAGAGTCGTCAGATAAGATCCACAGCTTTCAGTACGCTGAAGAACCAAGTAGTAGCTTCAAGGTCTTTTTGTCGGTACCTTCACGGCTTGTCGAACATTCCGAGAAGAACGAGAAAATAACGAGCTCTAGCGAAACTTGGACATGAGTCCATACTAAAGTCAATATTTCATTATAATTATGCAGCTTATTTCACAATATAAACACAATATACACTTTGAGAACCATTTCTGATTGAAAAATGAACGAATCTGAAAATTCTAATAATAATCAATCAGAATTCTAGTTATATTTTAACTAGATCTATTAATAGATATTTTTTCAACTAGAAAATTCTGATTTGTCTATTTTCAATCAGAATTCCAATTAATGCAATCAGATTTTTTTTTCAGTGCAGGTTGGAGTATATATTTTATTCTCTAATTTAGCTAAAACACAGAACAGTTTTGTTTGTATGCAAGACTGACTTATAAAAAAGTCGTTTAATGGGTTGGAAGCAACATTTCACAACTTGATGATAACCGCATGTCAAAAATGATTTGTAGCAGAGGAACGTGGAATCTCAGAATTATGATTTGAGGAAGAAAGGTGATATACGATGCACCGAGAAAGATTTAGCCTCCGCAAGGAAACGCGCAGAGCATATACGCATCGCCGACATAAAGATTATACGTCTCTATACCGTCTCCGCCGTGAGTGCGATTAACCATTTTCCCACCACGTTACATATCGCTCGGGTACTCTAACATTACTCATTTGCAGCTGGCGGCTTTTTCATGCAGCTGCAAGAGCTTGTACGAAAGCTCGGCAGATTTAACCATCTTGGAGATTTATGTTGATGATATACGTTCGTAAGTATAATTATATTATAATATTATCTTATGTCCTTTTTCCCTTCTCGCGTTCTCTCAATTTTTAATATTGAATATTGTAAAAGGAATTTATTTTATTTTATTATTTTTATGTGGCATTTCCATGCATTGCAGGTACAAGGGAACGCGAGGAGAATTTCGCAATGCGATCGATTTAACGTTAAGGCTTTTTTGGGGGTCCAACATACACTTCACCTCACATGTGACCGGAAAGAATAAATAAATTGTAATGTAAATCCCTATAAATCCTTCGCACGACCCTACGCCGCCATCGCATTTACATTCAACATACTCCCATAAATTTTTATCGACTGCATTGACGAACTGCCGATCCCCTCCCTCGAATTCAACAATGGACATAAATTCCATAGCGCCCTTTGTTAGGATACTTCCATTCTCGCTAGAGACCTTCTTTTTACATATGAGGGATATCATTTATATTCATGTCGAACTGTGGTGGAACCAATCGTGACGATTCATCATTTAGAGCTCTCTATAATAATCAAACAGGAATATGTTCAAGTTAAAATTTAATTTAAGCTTTTTAATCAATATGAATGTCTCATTTATCTTAAAAAAAAAAGTACCGGCTTGCAATTCAAAATTAAAAAAATCTCATTCATTTATTGATTCGATTTACAGATTCGATTAAAGTTAAATTTATATTTAAAGCTTTTAGCCATATTCCAACTTTACCAAAAGTAAAGTTCCAACTTTATTGAAACATTCCGAATTTAAGCTACGTTAATAAGAATTATGTATTTACAATCGATAGCTGGCAATTACAGTCTTCATTTACAAAGAATAAGTCACCGAGGTGTACGTGCTGGTTTACGTAATTACGTTCTTGCTTTGGAAAGGTCGTCGATACAAAGAATGATTCATTGCGTCCTTCTCAGCGTAAATGCGGTGACTGTCACGTTGTAATTTTCGCAATAGATTTTGTTACGAAAAAATATTTTACAAGGAATGCCAGGATGATATAAGTTTACGATTGTGCTAATTCTATTGTTTTCTCCGTATATTTTTCTACATATTCTGTTTCCTTACGACAATGACGCTACAATGTTTTGAAGAACGCGTTAAAATTTTTAACATAAATATTTCATTATAAAAAACGAAGAAAATATATAATATGTATATGAAAAAATATCGTAATATAAAAAAAATCTGATTATATATATATATATATATATATATATATATATAACTGAATAATATGGTTAAACGAATAAAATATTTATATGATTTTAATGCAATGCAGATTATAAAAATATTGCTTTTGCTTTATCCATTCTATTATAATTCGTACATTATTTTCTTAATAAGCAATCAAACTTTATCAATTTTCGATATTAAAAGATAAAATCCCCTTTTCACATGATTTTTTAATCATTGATGTTCATTAATGAACATTACTAATATTTACACAATATTTATCGACACGTAATTAACGGTGAAATATTGAACAAAAATTGCTCTTTATGGAAAATCCATCTTGTATATTACAAATAAAATCATAAAGCGTTGGATTTTCCATCTCTGATTTTATACACATCAATGCTAAATACATATTTTTAAACTTATATATTTTGAGCTTATATTTTTCGCATTGATCAATTTCGAGATTAAAAGCAAAATTACATAGCCTGCATAACGTGACATGTAAAAATTAATTTGAAGTATTAATACGGATTTTATTTCAAATACGTGTGCGACAAATAAACAGCAATATAATAGAGAATTTATTTATGAAAATGTTAAAATATTTAGACAGAAAAGTTATGTTAAAAGCATAAAACTATTTATAAAATCTAAAAAATACGTACGTTTCAAAACTTTTAAAGTAAATCTCACTCTAAAGAGTGAAATCTCATTCTTAAAGATTGAAAATCGAATCACATTTTTTTTTAAGACTGACTCAATTTTCACTCTTTAAAATAAGATTCCAAAAAATTCAAAGAGTAACGTAACTATAAGTTTTATTTAAATGCCAAGGGATTTGCGCTCACAATAGCAACGCGATATTACAACGCGAAGAAATTCTGTTCTGCGGTGAGAATTCCCCAAAGAAACTACGGATCATTTCGCGCGATCGACATGCACTTTAAACGAAATCAGACGGCAATGACGTTGCTTGTCGCGTGGCCATGAAAATGCAATGCACATCGTAATATGTGGCACGAATAAAAGTGTGTACCGAACGATTTATCGAGCGATGCATCATACAAAAACCGCGCATCGACTCATTGATCGTATTGGTCGCGCCAAGAAAAAAATCTATTTTTCTCCACGAAAAGACGATTTTGTTGAAGTATCTAAGAATTTATAACTATATATAAATTTGAAAATAAATTTATTGGAGCATGAAAATAATTTCATAGAGTACTCTAGTTGTTAGAATATCAAAACTTTTTGCAGTATTGCTTATCATACTTGAGATTCCTACATAATTATTTTAATGATTCAACACAATTATTTTTAGATCTGTATCCAGCTAAATTTTTACTTCAGAAAAACTTAATTGCTATCGTTAAAGTAATTATGTTCCTGGATATATGAAAAGAATGATTTTGCCGGAACATCTAAACATTTAGCTAGATACAGATCTGAAAATAATTTTGTTGGTTCATCAAAGTAATTACATATAGAAATCTCAAACATAATGAGCAATGCTGCAAAAAATTTGGACATTCTAGCAATCAGTTTAAGCGTCCTATATATCTAATTATTTTGATAATATGACAAAATATTTTCAGATCTGTATTTAGCTGAATTTTTAAATACTACAGCAAAACCATCTTTTCTGTGTATCATTCTTTTTATATCAGTATTATTTTCATACACTTAATTATAAATTTATTCATAATTAAAGAACCCCGCATTAATTATATAAAAATTGGATCAAATAAATTAATTTTCACTCATGATGTAGTTATGTAGCTTATAATTTAAACAAAATATAGACGTAAGACTTAATAATGGATAGTTTTTAAGCTAAGGAATATCAAAGATATAAAATTTATGTTCAAAGATCATCTTAACCTTATATATACTGAATAGCTTAAAAACTTTTCATTATTAAACTTTGTGTCCATGACATTTTTTATTCACTGCGTTATAAGCATTATACATTATACATATATGCAAACTCATTTTACCGAGATCCAATTTTCTATAATTAGTGCGGGGACTTTAAAATGTTTATTTTCTGCAAAAAATCGGAAAGAGCTAATGTTCATCTATATAAATCGCCAATTATGACCTAACAGCACAATTTATTGGTGCAATGTTGGTTCAATATATCCCGAATGCATGACAATGTTTAACCAACATCTCACCAATAAATTGTGCTACTCGAAGGATTAACTCTTATTCGATAGCAATTTAAATTAAAATATCAAATAAAATAAAATATTTAAATTAATTTAAAATATCAAATTCATACACAGAAAAACATCATTCTATTGCTAAACAAAATAATTACTCAATTTACTTTCTTTCTTTTAAATAATAGTTATTTTCATAAAACATATTTTCTTGATAATATAATCTTAAAATATACTCATTACAAATTTTAGAAAAACGCATTAATATTTAAAACAGAAATTTATTTTCTTTCAAAAAATATTATAAAATTGATCGAAAAAATATCAATAATTTGATATAATAAGCAATAATTTGATATAATAAATCAAATCTGTTTTAATTTAATAATTGATTAAAGTATTAAACTTATAAGGATTCAGAATATATTTTGAATAGATTTGACGCTTATGATAGATTTGCGGATATATGAACTTTTAAAATAACTTGAAATAAGTAATTATTATTTGGTACAGTATGTATTTTTCTGTGTGCATAAATCGAACATCGTTCGAATACTTTTTTACTTTCCTTTACTCTTTGCTTCACTCTTTTTCACTCTCGCGAATCATTACATAATTTGATTTTGTGTGTATATATATGATATGATTTTTAAATATAATTTGCTTGCATTAATTTTACCAATCTGTCACTTTTAACAGTTTCAAATATTAATATTTATATATAATTAGTAAGAAAATAAATATAACAGTGGAATTATTTTTAAGAAAATCGAGAAGATAATTTGATTATCTGAATGCAACGTATACGTGCGCATTAAAAGATTAAAATTTCACGTTGTAAATCGGGAACGCGAATAAAACGTGGAGAAACGGAGCTTTAATGGTTGAATGTTTACGCGGCGTGAATAATATATGTATCACCGCTGCGTGAATTTAGCTGCGGATCTTTTCAAGTTTAAAACAAACAAGAAAGTTACATTATATAATATGTAAATAATAAATAGAATAAATTTCGTTTCGTTATACATTTGACACTCGGCACAAACACTAAATATACGACAAATGAAAGAAACGTAGATTATATGTATAAAGCAATAAAGCGCAGGAGCCAATCGAACGACCTTGAAAATAATACATCGAAAGTAGCAATGCGAATGTTCTTCCTCACGACGCCACATTGGCAGCTTTTCAACTTCGATGCCCGTAAAATCAAATTATATAATACGTTTAACAGTTACATGCGATTGTAACACAAAATGTAACAACTGATCAATAATGATATACTTTTAATTTCGACTTTAACTTTTTATTCTTTATATTTTTCTAATTTTTAGAATTAGAAAAAGATAAAAAATAAGTTAAAAGAATAAGATTAAAGTTAATCTATATTGATGAGAAACGAACATGAGAGATCAGCTGGAAGCGTCAAGTGTCATCGCGAGTGAAAAGGTAATGAAAGACAAGGATGAGAGAAAAGTATTATGTATAAAAATTGGTGACTCACCTTGACTCTCGGCGTACGCGGGAGGGATGATAATCGTCAGCAGCAGCGTCAGAAGGATCAGCTCCAGTTTGCACCTCACCGTTGCACCGCCGTCACCGCCACCACCACCGCCGTTGACGGCGACGACGCGTCGCGGATCGGCGCGCCGGGAATCGCGCGCCATGTTCCTGAGACTCGGACACTGCTGACTGCTTGGACGCGTTGACCGCGACTCACGCGAACGTCATGACACCACGATGCTCCTCACGACACGCACGCTCTTCGCACGTTGGCTGTCTCGCGTCTGTCGTTCGCGCGCGCACACACCACACTCACGTTACCGACCACCCAGCCCGACTGGCTCCGGATTGCTCCGAATGCTCTGATACTTCCTAACGCGCAGACTGTTGCGACACCTCTGAACGTTGCTTACGTTGCCCGACCGCCCGCTTCCCCCACTACGGCGACGTGAGTCACGGCGCGACGCACCGAAAATGGCCGAGCGCGCGCGATCGCAAGCGCGCCGAAACGCACGAGATTCAAATGCGAATTCCACAACATGTATTATTTTTCTAATTTTGTATTGTAATAATCCGAAAAAATATTTGTATTCATACATTTAATGATAATATTCGAACCAGAAATTCGATTTTGACAAATTCAATTTTTAAGACTACTATTTTCTACTATTTTCAATTTTTCGAAGAGATATCCTTATTTTTATTTTGCCAATAAAATTATATGTACTCTGTAAATATTTATTATGAAAAAATATATAAGATATAAGATAAAATAATAAATCTTTTAAAAGCTTCCGATGAAGTTAACGCTTGTATATTTACTTCGATATGCATGCGAAATATGTAATAAATATCTATTAATCAATAATATAAATATTTTAACAATGACTATATGTTTTTTATGTTAAATATAAAAACTTGCGTAAGATCATCTATTTATTGTTCTTATTTACTGATATTTAAAAAATTTAAAAGAGTATAAATGAAACGTTAGTAATGATAATTTCCACATAGGCATGTTTTCTGTGGCTGAATTTATGTATGCACTTTTGGAATTTAAAATGAGATATGTGTTTGATATTTAACAAAAGTGAGAGTTCTAGTGCAGTCTAGTGCAGGAAGAAAAAGCACACGTAATGTATAGTATCGATCAAACTTTATGGATGGATGATTCGGTTGGAGTCCACGACTAGCAGGTGAAAATTCCTAAATCAGCTGGAGGTAGCTATTTTATTTGTCTTTTATTATGGAAAACATACGAAAAGAATTGACGAAAAGAATCGTAAATGAATGTAGAGCAAAAGAGACATCAATAACTAAGGATTTGGCTTCGTTTTTGGTAATTTCATATAACTCCAATGAGATAATATTAAAACGCAAGCAAGATACTAGCGGTGATTACAGTTCTCAAAAATTTGTAGCTTTCTCTTTATCAATTAAATCCAGTGTATAGAATAAAAGAAAACGATGAGGAAAATGCCAAAATAATTCAAGCTGTAACGGAGAGGCTATGTGATCAAAGCCGACCCAGTCTTGTAACTTTGAAAAATCAGCTATACTTTGCTAAACATTATCATGACAGAGGTAAAGATGTTTAATTGAGATGTTTCTATTTATATAATTATTTATATAACTATTATTACGATTTTACTTTGGCTTAGATGAAACTGTCAAAAGGCATCGATTACGACTATACCAGAAAACTGCATCTTTAATCGCTGAAATTTGCGAAACTAATAAATTGGAGAGTGGAAAGGATACGGAAAAACTATATCAGAAAATATTAACAGTAATAACGCTTCTGAGTGGTCTGGGAAGTCCCATGGTCCCATCGGTTCTGAGGTAATCATTGATCATATTCATATGAATTTAATAAGAATTCAAAATTAACAAAATCAAGTCGATAACATTCAGTTCTCACATTTCACATTTCTCTATTCTCAATCATGAAAAATTTATCTTATGCCAAATGCGACATTATCACGAGAATTATTACATTGCAAATGATAAGAAATATTGTCGTCTACAAATCGAAATTTACACTAATCAAAAACTATAAAACGGATATGTTATACATAAAATTATTATATTTAATTCTTCGTAAATCTCTGACTTGCTTATTATATCTAAATGATTTAAAAATACGCATTGATAGATGAGATGCTTGAAAACCACAAAAAATTTTAGTTTTGTTATATTTTTTACTAATATATTATGTTATGCTTAAATTTATATTAGTATAATATTCTTATGAAACAGAGAAATGTACAAATAATGAATTTTAATATTTCTAAACAATTCTTTTTTTCTTTTTCCAAAATAACGTTTTAAAGAAAACTATATTTGAGCCATTCTATTTACTCATTTAGCATGTTTTCACAATGATTATTTAAAGAATAAAGATTACCATGAAATTCATGAATAAACTTCATTGATGAATCTCTTGGTAGCCTTTAATCTTTAGATAATCATATATGAAAACGGGCCTTAAAGGTTAAATATAATATTATATAAAAATTTTACATTAGGGAAGTTTCAGTAGCGTTGCAGAGCGTCTTCCAGGCTTCCGAGCTGACTCATTATATAACTTTGTCGAAACGAGAGAAAGAGGAGCAGTTGATGGAGTTAATGTGTCTAGTCGCAGGGATCCGCCTATTTAACAGAGATTGTCAACGCGGTGGCGAAGGGATCGACGATCGTAAGAGCATGGATTAATTTTTAAACCGACCGATGGTGACAGTGTAAATTTAAATGAAATGGAGATGATATCGCGAAAAATGTTACAATTATGTGAAGGCTTTCTACAAAAATGATTATAGATAATTTTTTAGTGCCAAGTATTCTACAAGAAGCTCTAATGAAGACTCGCAACTCTATTCTTGAGCTGTTAGTGCCGTTAATGGCCAAGATATACAAATTCACGGCTGTCGTGGAAAATGCAGTCACATGCATGTCAATCGATGTTTCGGATGCTGCATGTTGCAGTTCAAAGGAAGCGATATCCAACGCGGAAGAAAAAATTGAATGGATCATCGAAATGTTAACGGCTAGTCGTCAGCAAGAGATCTATATAAGGTATCTATAGAAAGAGAAATAAACAACAAATAATCTGTAAATAAATAATAAATGATCTCCATGATTGACACGATTTTTAATATAATTTTGTTATAGAAAGCTGCTGATTGATGTGGAGCGCAGTGAGAAAGCAGTGAAGGACTTGATGGAACGTCTTCAAGCACGATTATTTAAACTTCACGACACTGTTCGATACAGAACGGCTATTCCTACTAGTCAAGTTTACGTAAATACGATTGCTTGAAAGAAGAAATTATAGTTAATGCTCGACATAATTATTTAAAGCATTTATTTTCAGAAGTTGAAAGTTATGGAATTCCGCATTCAGTTTTAATAGAATAATAGTAATAATACAGCTGGAATTAGATTTATTTGTTTCCGTGTAAATCTAATATCATTATTCTGTAGAATAGAAATAACTTGTTTACAAAAATTTATTACTTTTTATTAGTGAAATTTTGTAATAAAAATTAATGTTCCTTTAAAAAAAGAAAAATTATAATTAAATCTTCATTTGAATAAAATATATAATTAAACCGTTTTCAATAAATGTAACCGTATTATGATTAATAATTACATTTTGCTTATTAGCCGCAATTTATTGATCTGGCGGATATATGGATAAGTTTACAAGATGAGGTAATCATTCTGAGTAATATCAACAACTTCCTGTGGGAGTTACAGGGTTTGAGCAATAAGGTATTAATGCATTCGCCTGTATCGATTTAAACGTGTATTCGTAACATATATCCCGAATAATTTGTGTTATAGACTGTGAATATTTACGATCAAACAAAGTTAGAAAATATAGCCGAAAATGTGGAGATTTTAACCGATGCTGAAAGATTGGAACGTACCATGGGCAATTTAATAAGTACTAATAATTTTCTATAAATTACAATAAATATTAAATGCAAATAAATTTTTACTTGATCTTATTTTAATTGCATAAAGAATGTTCGTATTTTTACAGCGGAATGTGGAGAGTGCTTAATATATTATCCAAATGTCACTAAAGATTTTGAGAAGATAAATTTAGAGGTAACCGCAATAGAACAGCAGTTAATGCTTCTATAATTTGATAAATTTTACAAAATTAAAGTGTTCACGTAAAGATTTATATGATTTTATTCTCAAATAATATATAATAATAATTTATAATAAATAATAGAATAAATTTTCAAATAACGCTGAATCAAGAGATGTATTAGTTTCTAGGATTTTGCGCGTGGACATTTGTAACGAGTAGGGGCGCCCTTATACCAGGAAACCCGAATAACGGTGTGGCGAAATGGAGAGGAAAACATTACGCCTTTAAATCACCCGAAGTAGCCGATAAATTCGGAAAAAATCCCGACAGGTATTTTTTCATTGTAAATGAAAGTAATTTATAAATTTCTTAATTTCTTAATTTCGAATGTTAATAGGTATATTTACGATGCGCTCAATTTTGTCCGCAATCATGCGGAATACATCCATCTGTTCCAATTACATGAAGAAATTGAAGCCATGCAAAGTCAAGAAGAGTGAGTTGCTAGTTATATATGATCATATTCTATCGCTTAAGCAAGAAATTTTATAAATATAAAAAATACTAATTTTGCCAGATTAACGGAAAAAGGATTGCGACTGAAGACTCGTCATGATCAAAAAGTTCAAACGGACGTCCATATACTTCCGCCCTACATTGATAAATATTATACTTCCAGTGTTTGGGAGTTGAAGCGTAGAGCATTACACTTGGTAAGTAGATCTTTATCGACGTTCTAAAAGAATTTAATAATATTGAAGTAAAAGATTTCAACAAATTTATATTTGAGTAATATAAAAAGCTCAATTCTTTAGTAATAACAATTTTAAGAACTATTTTTATCTATTCACGAATATTTCGATGTTATTTGTAAAATTCTAATATTAGACACGTTAATCGAATACATGTAATTGTATCACACATAATTAATTTTATTTTCTCAGTTCTATAGACGAAAAATGCTAATTTTACAAAATGCTGATACGGTATTTTTTCAGGCAAATATAAGTCGATGTACTACACGTAGTACGCAGACGTTTAATTCGCATTTTCGACACGGTGTTTATGTGCAAGCAGCTCCGCCACAGAATAAGGAAGTTCAAACCAGAAGAGACAATTGTACAAACACTAAGAAACTTCTGACGTTCATATTTGGATTACGAGGAAGGCGAGATAATAATCAGCATGTTGTATCATTCTTGGAAAACGAACTTGAACATTTATAAAATTTCGTCTTTGAAATAATTACGTAAACTAGTATATGCACGTAAATATCTCAATAATATTGACGTCAAATGAAATAAATAAAAAATATTTTTAAGTGAATTATATATATTTATATTGTAAATAATCAATCACATATAATGCATTTATTCGGAATATTAAAGGATACATATAATGGGTCATATTAAGAAATTACTAGGAAATAATTGAAATAAATTACAAGACAGTTTAAAAAAAAATGAAAGCAATATTATTTAATGACACTTCCAAATACATTTTTCGGAACATTACAGTTTAAATAAAACTTTTCTCCCTTTTTTTTGGAGAAATAAGTTTGTATTCTAATGTATCATTCCGTACGCATAGCATTTCTTTCATGCAATGCTTTCGTTATCATAAACTGCAATGATCTCATTCGTGTGGCTTTATTCCTGGTTTAGGCCAGCATTTCTTTAATTTATATTCAAAATACACGAATTTTACACATGTCGAAGCTCGGACAGATGTATGCGGTTAAGATTCCGCACCTCGCTTCGTGAGCCTATTATTTTATTTCCTACACTTCAACAGTCACAGTATGGTCGCTGCACGCACTGTGACTCTTTAATCATTTAATATGCTTATAAGATACCTTTCAATGAATATATTGTTTTACCATTAGATCTTAAACGTTAGATTCAATTTTTACACCAAGAAACCTATATTACGACAATAATTAGTAATTACACGATAATACAATTAAACTTTGCTTACATTTGCATGTGTATAATGTAGCTATTATACAGAAGAGGTACAGGATGTTAATTTTCCGCATAGCTTCTCTCTCTTTTTTTTAAATTTAAATGTTCGCATTTTTTTCGTTTTGGAGGCAAAATTTGCCATTCTATTACATCCATTTTTCAGAAAAAATTATTTCAATATAAAAACATAAAGAATAACAAAAATACCACAAAACTAGCGTCAGACTACGCACAATTCGTAATAGAATTGCAGAAATTGATTATTTGCTAAGACTGTTCATATTCACTGTTTGTGATCTGCGGTTCGTTATGTATAGCTCTATACACGAATTGATTTGTGGTGATTTCCCTTGATTTTGTGGGAAAATCATATCGTTGGCAAGTCAACATGAATGGTAAACAATAACCGCATTTAGCGAATCCGCCTGTCCATATTAAACTGTGTTCGGGAATACACGAATGCCTCCAAATATCATTCTAT
>Ga0157364_1003520_pt1 | contig 15203 bp, 4 predicted proteins | sample AttsexASBM2_FD_111476 | JGI IMG/M metagenome (GOLD analysis project Ga0157364, IMG submission 111476) | Fungus gardens microbial communities from leaf cutter ant in Ribeirão Preto, State of São Paulo, Brazil - Atta sexdens ASBM2 | ecosystem: Host-associated > Fungi > Mycelium > Unclassified ... | reverse complement strand
TAAAAAGTCTATTAAATTCGAAAATTTGCAATTATGTAGTCATCACTCACGCTTCGCGACTTCTTTAAAATTATCCGACAATTTCTTTTTTTCTCTCGCAAGTATCACGCGTCACCAATTAATTTATTCATTTCTTATCGCGTCTAATTTGCTTGATATAATAGGTAAAATGTATACGAAGCAGAAGAGATAAAAATTTCTTTTCTACATTTATCGGTTAATTTGCCACGCTTGATTTATCGCATCTTACCTACATTTTGTTCTCTTATTACTCTCGTCTATTAAGATGAGATTTTCTTACATGAGATTGCTCGGATTTTGCAGCGTGGAAAACGCTGCTGCGAACGATATAGAATTCCTGATTAATAGGTATTTCAGCGTCGGCGATTTGATGATTATGACACCGATGACACTGCGGAGATGCAGTTAATTGCTTAACAGGTGCCGTTTACATCGTTTAATACGCCTCCGGCGATCGAGCGCTTTTGCCGGATCAATAAAGCAGCAATTAGCGATAATATAGCGCATGTTTTTTCTCTACTAACATCTTGCGGGCGGGATAATTGTGTGAGGGCATTAAATGAAATACGACGATCGAAATTATATTAAAGTTTTCGAATAATGAATCTTTACGTGTCACTCGCGGGCTGAAAGTATGAAAAGAAGCTTTTCTACGCTGCAATTTGCAGAGGTAACGATCATTATAACACTTAAAAAGCTCTCGTGAATAATGGTAGACGTGCTTAGTCACGTTTTCCTCGCAAATTAAGATAATGCGAGTTTTATACATCACTGTAAATTTTATATATGCACACGGAGGCATTAATATTATTTTACATCGCATTTAATTGCCGAAAAAGACCGTTTCTCCCATATTTTGTTACAATATTTTATAATGATTATCTTATTATATATTGTAACAGCGATTCGTATTTGAAAGAAAAAAACGTACATTTTGTTTTTTAATTACAAATAAATCAAATAAATAGCGCTGATACAGTTGAAGCTAAACTTTGATGTTGGATAATATTTTTATATGAATTTTCAAATTATCAATTTCCACTTATAAATAGAATTTTCTGAGGAATTTCCTTTAATAGAATCTTTTTACCCCGAGTTTGAGATATGTTTAAAGCCGTGTGTCAGAAACAGTAGCGTTGGTGAATAAGATTTTAACTGAGCAAAGCCGGTTCGAAACTTAGCCAACCATATAATATCATTTTCGAATTAGTCTGCATCTAATTCTGAAGGACGCTAGTTAGCCTGAGCGAGCAGGTGTACTTAAAGAGTGGCTACGTGTTTGATGACACGACGAGTTTGAAGGAATTTTATTCGCGGAGTCTGACCCAGAGGAAGAGTGAGCGAGCGAGCGAGCGAGCGAGAGAGAGAGAGAGAGAGAGAGAGAGAGAGAGAGATTCACCCCTTGAAAGCTACAGATTATGGAAATTGTGTTCTAACAAGCTTGTTAGCACCAGTGGGAGGGGAATGCATTGAAACGATCGATTCGTTGCACAGAGTGAACAGCAACGGCACAGATTTAATAAACGTACAGTCCAACGAAATGAACTGATATATTACATGTAAGCACGAGAAATGTAGCAAAAATGTAACAGCTTTAAATAGTTTACTCTTCCTGCATCAATTTTTCTCTGCATTTGAGAAATCTGTCACTCATAACGACAGAAAGTGAATAATTAAGAAAAGGATATTTTGACTAAAAATATATTCCCAAGATATATCTTTCCTATGAATATTATACATAGTAAAAACACATTTTATATTTGTATTAAAACTGATTGTCATTAATACTTTTGTATTAATTTTTAACAACAGTTACTGAGTGCATTTAACATAATATGATTATATTATTTAAATATTTTGTGTCATTGATATTTAATATTCAGTTAAAATAATATAAAATAAGTAATTAAATATATAACATAAAAATAATGTAGTAATGAATTAAGTTTTAAAACATAAATTCTAAGATAAGTGCATGTAATATAAATACATGTGTCAACTTAACATGTTATAAATATTAATTTTACTGAAGAAATATGGTTTCATAATTTGTTTTTAAACTGTGCCAAAGTGTTACATTTGCTGTGTTAATTGTTATGTTAGTGTTTGTGCTACTTTATATCATATTTATTTCATGTTAAATTAATACAACAATTTTAGCGGACTGTAACATGTGTGAAATATGTGTAGATATTTGTGTTCAAAAACACATTATAAACTACATAAAAACTAACTTATCTCTTCGGGATCTAATTTTCCAATGTAATTAGTGCGGAGCTTTTTAACACAAATTTTCTCCATATCGAGATATCGAAAGGTAAAGGATATTAACTTGGGAATTATCGCGTACCGGTCATTTTGCCGTACTTTTCCGTTTTCTATTTATATCAATTTATTGATATTATATTTTTACCTTTTACGTAAATGTTAATGCTTTTTCATATAGTACGCAAAAATAGATGACGTAACCACGCTTAGATCTACATCAAATTTGATATGTTGTAACGATCGGTCTAAAAGACCGTAGCGCGCGTACTTACGTTAATAATCAATAATTTTAACCAATAAAAAAAGATGAAATTAAAATAAAGATTATATATATCAAATCACTGTTAAATCTATAATAACTTAATGTGAGTCGCCACTGCTCCTACTAATCATATCGTTATTTTTTATTAAAACCATGTTTGACACTATACAGTGTCAATTTAACATTATATAGTGTCAAATTTAATTATCATTTTAGTAAAAAATAACGATATACTTATAATAGGAGCAGTGGAGCGACTCACATTAAGTTAAATTTGACACTATAGATTTAAGTACAATAATTTCCAATAATTATTATATTCCTTTGTTTTTAATTGATTAATGTAAAGCATTATCAGAACGTTTTCTTATTAATTATTACTTATAGTAATTATAATCATATATATAATCTAGTTATAACACATGTGCAAAAATACACTGTTAAATTTTAAATGTTAAATAGGGACAAATTTAACTTAACGTGAGTCGCCATTGCTCCTATTCAATCTTATCGTTATTTTATACTAAAATAATGGTTATATTTGACATTATATAGTGTCAACTTGACAATATAGTGTCACGATATAATGTCAAATTTAATTATCGTTTTGGTAAAAAAAATAATATATTTAGTATATATTTTATTATAATATATTTAGTAGGAGCAGTGACGACTAACATTAGATTAAATTTGACTCTATAGATTTAACAGTGTATATTTCAGTCAAAATGATCAGGACTTACTAACGTTAGTTTCGAGACGCGCCTACTCTCAGATTAAGGGTTCGCATACTTGTACTCGGTATTCGGATTCTCCGCCATTCGCTCCGTCCTCAAACGGCCCTTCCAGGAGGAACCGCATTTCTCGTTTGAGGGAATTCGGCCCTTCCGGTTGCACACTGGTGTGCGTATTCCAACGGCCCTATTACTTAATACCGCCCGCACCTGCCTGCCAACAGGTGATAGGGCCCCGGCGATCTCCCGGCCTGTCATGTTCAGGGCACGTGTCCTTCGCTGCAGAAACGTCGTTCCGAGAAATCGCATATCGCGGGATACAATCGAATTGCCATAAAAAAGAAAGATCCGACGTGCGTTTGTCTTTTTTATTGTGCACCGGGGCGCATTCAAATCGAAAGACCTTTAAACTTTAACTGACGTCGTCGTATATCACTTACTTCCGGATGAAATAGAGACTTGTATAATAACGTAACGTATTATCCCACACGATTATAAGGTTTATACACGAACGAACTGACACGTAAACAATTATATGATCTAATTAGCTAGAAATAGATGCAACATGTAAGAGAACGATGCTTTTAACTCTACATTATTCGTATGATTTTTAAATGTAATTATTCGTGTGCAATGGAATGCTTTTGCGTTCCCCGACATTATATCTCAATTTTTATTATTCTCTTTGATAATTTATAATTAAATAAAAGTTGATAATAATTTATACAAAAAGGACGATTTTGCTGAAGTATTTAAAAATTTAGCTAGATACATATTTAAAAATAATTTTGTTCGATCATTAAAATAACATGATTATGTAGAATGCTGATTATTAGAGTGTCAAATCGTTTTACAGCATTACTTATCATTGCTTAAGATTGCTATGCAATTATTTTGATAGTTCAACAAAATTATTATCTTCAAATCTGCATCTAGCTGAATTTTTAGATACTTCTAATAAATAAAATCGATCTTTTCAAATTGTGTAAAGGAATTTATAAGACGGGTAGGAGACTTCATACGAGTAATGAAATAATTAAATAAGAAGAACATTAATTATATATTTAAAATTTTTTAAAAATATTAGAGCAAATTTATCCGTGTAAAATCCGATCATTTATGACATCCCGTTTCCACAGCATTAAATTCGTATATAAAACTCATTCCGAATACTCATTCCGAACACTCTTTAAGAGATCATATAAAATTAGAGTTCGACCGAAACCACCACTTTAACCTCCGGCCGAAACCGAAAACGAATATTCGGTTGTCATTCAATTTCGACCGAAAACGAATGGTGAGATGTCAGCAACTGTAGATAAACTGAATACGAAAACTGTTCATTTTTTTACGCTAAGACTTATACATGTTTTGTTTAGTGGGTCGTAAGTTATAACATGTGAGAAAATCATTTGATTTCACCGGGACTTAATTTTATATAGGATTATATGAAATTATCGGAGTCCTTTATGTACTCTTTAAAAAAACTCTTAAAAAACAAGATTTTATTAAAATATGTAACTATAATAATATAATAATATAATATTGCATCCTCAACTTTTAAAGAAATCAAATCACAGTTATTATTAGGATCACATCAAAGTTTGCAAATTGTCTTAAGCTTAATCAATGAGTTAACAATTAAAATCGAACAGTTGCTTTTTTTAAACGCTCACCGACGCGTTGCAACTTGTACAGTTTCAGTTTACCCACCGACATTTTCTGTTAATTTCGGCCGAAACCGAAATCAAATTGAAACCCTAATTTTTTACTGAAATCGAAATTTCGATCGGATTCTACATAAAATTAAGCTTCGACACAATCGCACTATCGGCTTCCGTGTATTTCGTCGTGACAACATGCGCGATATTAACTAGTGTTTTTCTTCCTTGAATAACTGACTGGAATTACATCAGGCGACCGTTGCGTTGCGTCCTTGTATATAACACCCACATTGTATTATGCTACAAATTCTCGCGTTCTATCATACTACGTCGTGTTATTTCGTTTTTGATCAATAATCGTGGAAAATTATTTCTACGAGGTTTTTATCGAATGGAGAAAAAAATTTATTAAAATTGAAAGAAATATAGAGTGTTGTGGAAATCGTGATACAATTGGGAAGAAGATAATGCCTTATCTTAAAAAGTAAATCAAAATAGAATAAAATTTTTTTTGTATAGATTTTCCGTACACAATTCCTCAATTAATAAAAAGGTATACATTACTGAAATTTGTTCCATTATTTTCAACTGTACTAAATCCAAACACAAAGACTGACCTAGAAAATAGCGGTAGTTAGATTAGATAAACCAAGCAGATTGTGGTTAGTCAAGTGCATGCGTACTTAAATCGTACTATGATCAGACTAGAGATTGAGATTGACATTGAATTGAAATTTAATTAATCAGAAGAAAGAAAATCAACTTCAGATTTAGTGAATTTTGTTTTGATTGTGGTTAACGAATATTCAAAATCAATTTTTTCAAAAATTTTTCAGAATTTTATAAAATAAAATTTTATTCTGTATTTTCGATTTATTTTTATGTGAAAAATTATCTCCTTCCAGATCGAATCACAATTTACCGAACATTTTGTATACGAGCTATAATATGTATCTGTTACACATTCCACCTGTAAAATATCCATTCGCAATTGTAAAATAATGCTATCTATTTCGTTTCGTAATTGTAAAATAACGCCATTTATCGTTACGTAAAAAAAGAAAAACTAACTAAAAAATATATCGAATTACATTTCTCAGAGCTTTGAGTTCTTAAATAATAACAGTGTAAATGTAAATGCATGTCGAATAAGTTGTTACATTGACTAAGCTCGGCGTATTACGCGCTACAAGATTATCCGAATATATTTACGTAACTAATGTAGTTCGTGCACAATCGCAATAAAGATAGTCAAATATTTGCCGAATGATATATCGTACGTCGTCAGGTAATAAGTGACCTAAACGAACGAGCCATTTTGCGCGAGCGTCGGAGAACACGAATGACAAGATCTCGAAGCCACAAACGCGGTGAGAGACACAAGGCAGAGACCTCGGTTGCTGCAGCGTTCTCTCGTTGGGAGAGAGCGAAAGGCAAATAAAGTAACGACAATCAAATTAACGACGCAAATCTCACGCTTCACCGCTCACTGACTCACACTTCCTCATGCATTGCGCGGGCGAGCGTGCTTTTGCCACCGACTATATATCAACAATAAATCCAGGTTGGATATAAATACGCATGAATCATGCGTTACGCAAACTCATATAGCTTCGGAAGGGCGTGCCCGGAAGGTATTGTTTGCCGTTGTCTCTGTATCGCGGTTTTCCTCGCCCGCAGCTTTCGTGGAAAAATATAGTCTTATATCTAGTAATATAGCTCGGTTATCCCTCGATATCCCGGTAAGCTTCGTGTTATGTCAGTAACTTCTACCGTGTCTATTTTGTGTTTACGGATACTGTCATAGAGTATTTTTTTTTACGAATCAAAAAATAAATTTTTAAACAAAATAGACGATTTTAATGACAGTACAATAGAATATGTAGAAATAAGACTAATAATGCGCTAAATCTATTTAAGATGTTATAAATCTTTAGTATAGACACTATATGTAGATGTTAAATCTATAATATCTTTATCCATTGTTTTAATATAAAGTAACGATATATTGAATAGGAGCAGACTTTAATTGGCGACTTAAATTAGACTAACAATAAGTTTGACACTACAGATTTAACAATGTATAAGGTCAATGTATATTAATAATTTATTAATATATAATAAAACATTTGTGCTTGCGTTAAAATCGTCCACTCGTTTTTGTTAAAATTTTGTGTTGAATTTTTAACATATCCGGATGTCAATTTAACATGATACTTTTTATGTTATTAAATATTTTATATTTAAATCGATATTTAACCAGAGAATAGAAGTAACTACTTGATGTTCTGCAGTTACAAGTTACTTTTTTTGTAATTGTAACGGTAGTTAGATTTTTTGATAACGGTAACGAATTTTATCGTTACTTTGCACAGAAGCCACTCATAGCGTTTGAGATTAGAAAGCTTCTATCCGCTGTGATTGGTCGTTGATTTTAAAAAAATAACGAAAAAATAACGAAAAATTACTTTCTGAAGTAACGATAATTTATTACTTTTAAAAAATAACTTTTGGTTTCTCTATATTTTACATATTTTCTTAGTATCAAAATACTACAGTTTATGAGTAAGTGATAAAAATAAATAAAAATAAATAAAATAAAAATAATATATTTTAAAACGTAAAATTTCTAAAATAAATGAGTAAAATACATAATTAATTTTTCATATCGTGAATGTTAATTTTATTGACAAATACATTTCACAATTTGTAAATATTACAAATTATGTTAGTGTTACATTTTTCATATTAAATCAATTAAAAAATGTATTAAATTTAACACAAGTTCTTTGAAGTTTTTATGACAAATTTTACAATAAAAGTGGAAAAAATATTCTTTATTAATAAAATTTGTCACATTAATAAATTATTTGACACCTTATAACATCTTGAATTTTGGTCATTGTTAATCTTATTTCTTCAAAACATATTTTGCACGTTACGAATCATACATTTACTTGCTTTTAGTGTGAAAGGATAATTCCGAAAATATATCATTCTTCTTTCGACGTGTTTCAACAGCTAATCGGCTAATGCAATAATAAAAGCAAAAGATCAAGTGAAAAAACATGCTAATGTAAAGTGCAGCAGATAATAGGAAAATATAACGCAGGCGAACTCTGTTATTTTTTCTTGGAAAGGGAACATAAAATTAGTGAGACGAACTGTTATTGCGCAGTGATATTCAGATATACAATAACTTGCAATCGGTTACAAAATGCTGTTACGTAACTGGATAATAGTCTTCATTAATCAACGAATCTTCTCTTCTACAACTCTGAGAGGAAACGGCACGCTCGCATATTTTATATGCAGTTCTTGCCTTCGAATCAAGCTAGGTAGACTCGATTTCAGTCCATAAATCGTAGACCGAAAGCATATAAGCCAATTTCAGTTCAAGGGACAGATTCTAATTCTACTTTTACTTCCGCTTTCAATCTTGTCTACAACATTAATTCCAGTTCCACTACGGGAAAAGGACGAATTCTAATTTAGGAAGTTACTGTGCAAGCAAGTTTTTCGCGGTTCTAGACTGTACAGCTCGTTAACTAACAGCGAATTCTACCACAAATTCTTGTCAGCAGTTTGCGAACTTCAGCGGCTCTTCCCGGTACCACTTGTATCGGACCTACTCCCCTCAGATCCGTATTTCATTTAAACGGGTTCATGTTTTCGCAAATCCCACTTCTACAAAAGCTTGCGTTATTAATCTTTAGAAGGTAAGATTTTTGAATAAAATCTTACAACTCTTTTCCTTGAGTACACGGATAGAATAATTTTGCTCAAGGATCTAAAAATTTAATTAGAAACTGATCTAAAAATAATCTTGTTGCGACAATAAAATTAATTATGTGGGAACGTTAAATTATATGGAACGTTTAAATTGATTGCTTGCAATGTCAAAACTTTTTGCTTGTCATACTTGAAATTCCTACAAAATTATTTCGATGGCTCAACAAAATTATTTTCAGATCTATATTTAGTTAAATTTTTAAATTCTTCAGCGTAAAATTGCCCTTTCTGTGTAAGATTTGTTATAATTTATTATTTTTCTCATTGTATTTCTTACTTCAAAATGACACTGTTTCAGCGTCACTATAGTGGTTTTCTCTATAGTGGTTTTGTAAAGAGGTTAACTATTTTCCTAAATATTTTTTATGCTGATAAATAAAAAGACTTAAAAAAAGATACGATGAAAGTTTATTTCTTAATCAATTTTCATTTCTTTTATCAAATTTATCAAATTTATCAAATTAATGCATGAGATGAGATTCCCTTTCTAGAGAGAGAGATGGAAGAAAGGATCGAATTAAAGACACTTTCCGTCACGCAGAAATAAATTAAGAGACAGTGTGCTTTAATGCACCGTAGAATATCTAGATGCAAAGCATCGTATTACATTTATCCATTAAACGGCGGTTCTCGTAAACAGGAGTGTACAAAGGATTAAGAACGCTCGGAGCTTCATAGCAGGAGAATGGATAAGCGCTTAATAATAAAACTTATTAAGTGATTTTAATTTTAAGCCGCGCAAAAAGTTTTAATTGCGTGAAAGTACGAAAATAATTACGTTAATTGAAATGAAAGTATATCTTATGGATATTCATATTTATATCACAAATATAAAACTTTTCCGGAGAATTTTCAATTTCCTTTCTTCCTCGCCGAAGCTTAAGAAAATAAAAGCACAATCAAGTAAAAAAGCTATGACAATTTTCTTTCAAGATCCATTAATGCGAAGCTCGGATTGGTAATTGAAACGCATTTATTACATCTCACTTACTTGCGTTACTGACAGCCGAGATTCACGCACACACTGCAAGTAGTTTTTACCTCAAAGTCATTCATTTCGTCGTCGCACAGTCGAGTCGACCATTTCCGAGCACATAAGCACAGCGGCTTATGCTTCCTCTCTTTTTTCCTTCTCTCTCTCTCTCTCTCTCTCTCTCTCTCCTTTCCTTCTCAAGATACGAAACTAGACCCGTGCAGCCGTGGTAAAAGGACAGGCAGTGACGCGCAATTGCGGGATGAAAGAAAGCACGAGCGTTATCGCCAAGGGCACCGAGTAACAGAATATCGGCCGATAGAGTTACATTCATCCGATCTACCGCACGAATCCGATAAAGCGCTCACTTCGGATCCTACTTTCAAGGAAATCTCGCACTTTTCTCACTGAATACAAATCAGGCGTGAAAGACAAAGCAGGGGAATACAGGCGGAATCGTGCTCTTTAACTCGGCGAATGCCACGAATTTTATTAACATCTCAGCATCTACAATCAGCAAGCAAATCTTGCTTAAATCATTTTTCTGTTCTATCGAGATCTTTGTTTTTTTATCTCGTTCTTTACCTCCAAAATATGAACAGAAAGAATGATTTTCATAAGATATCTAAAAATTTAGCTGAATAAAAATGAAATTTAATTTTGTTGGCCTATCAAAATACTATAAAATAATATAAGACGCTCAAATCAATATACAGTGATCATAAAAACACTTTATTTTTAAAAAGTAAATATTATCCAGCGAGAAATGAGTCATTGAATTGATATCGATGATTTTAACACCAATTTGATATCGATTCGACATTTAATTGATGATCATTTCTTGTTGGGTAATTAACAATTTATTTGTAAAGAATAAAATAGACTGTATGATTCTTAAAATGATATATACCAAAAAAATATGTATTAAATACGAATAGAAAATATATCATCTAAAAAATAAGTGAAAATTAAAAATTATATTGTTTTGAATAGATGCTCAAAAAGTATAGTCGAGAAATATAGCTTCTAAAATTAAGAATACTCGTTTGTTTATATTAGAATAGAATGTATTCATTGTATAAAATTACTAATTAATGTTTATTTTCTATAAATAAGACTACTTTTATATAAAAAAATTTCCTACAAATACTTTTTGCACTGTAAGCTAATTAAGCAATAAGTTGCAAAAACTTCAACAAGCTTGAAGTTCTACGTAATTATTTTGATGATCCACCAATATTATTTTGAGATCTAATTAAATATTTATCTAATTAAATATTTACATTCCGAGAAAAAGACATAATGGTAGTAACTATAAAGTGATGACAACTATTCAAGTTTTATAATTAATACATACACATGTGTATATATATATATAAAATTGAATAAACTGTTTTATAGTAATTGTATCTATATAATATAATTTAATTTACAATAATAAATGATTTTATTAACTCTTACCCTACACGGTGATTACTAGTGGGCCGATTCCTGTTCGAGCATCTCTTTTTGTCTTTCGGTAATTATAAATTATATTACATTTTATTATTTTCCAAAATAAGTTCCAATATTTATTCTAGAAAGTTGAAAATATGTTGGTGAACTTTTAGAGATTTTTTGAATTATTCTGAATAGGTGAAAAAAACGGACGCGGGTTCTAATTTGTATGGATGAGGCATCAAATTGTATCCTTGTAGGGTAAGAATTAAAATAATGTAAATACACCGTAATGTAAATACACAATAAATAAAAATATTAAAATATTATAACGGTTGAAGCTAGATCTTTAATATTTAAATAATTCAATGTGAATTATTATATACTACATATGTATATGCATATACATATACCATATTTATATTGGTTTTCTGGACTTACAAACGCAATTAAACTGTTGGAATAATACTACAAATTAAATAAAATAATTTATTCAACTATGTACATTAACTGCACATATAAAACTTGTACAGTTCTCATCTTTATTTATATTTCTTTAGATGTAGATGCGTCTTTAATTCGTTTCAGATACTTTAGCGAAATCTTTCTTTCCACGTAAATTCAGTCGCTCCATCGCTTTCTCGAATGTGCGATATCCTCGGCGCGCCGCGCGCCTCGAATACTACATTTACACGCCAGGCGTGTGAATCACGCGTTGCGTTACGCAACGTGTAATCGCGAGCGGGACGAGGCACGCGTGTGACGGATACGCACACGTGAGATACGGTATTGTGCGTGCGTGTGCGTGTGCGTACGCGTAGTATCAGTGTGTAGATACTCGTTTGCGCGATGCGCCGCGCGTCGTTTACTCCCTCATGTACCGTGCGACACGCATTCATCGTCGCTACACGCAGTACACCTCTACTCTCGCATAAGCATCGTTACGTTTTTCCCTCCTTTTGTGCCGCGTTCGCCGCGAATCCCCGACGAGGGGCTCCGGCTCGTCAAGGACACGCTTATCCGAGTGCTTAAACGCGCGCCTCATGCACACTCGCGGTGCGAGTGATTTAACGAATTTCTTCCTCCCAAACTTCGTGCTGTCGCTGGAAAGGGAGAGCAAAAGAATAGAGAAATATGGGAGCGGAGGAAGCTCTGAGATAAATAGAGAACGGCGACGATATGGTCGTTAATGTATACGACCCTTGAGAGAAGCGCCAGGTCTTTCAATCACAACCTCGCGATTGCGCGACTGTTGATTTACTTGAAGAAGCGGGGCGGCTTGTATTTTCAGGAAACACTATAAATCAAATCGGATACGAATGTTACTTATTTCAAGCTGAATATTACACGCATGTAGATTTCTACAACTATACAATTTTACATAAATTAATGTACATAGTTGAATACATTGTTTGATGGTTATTACAACTATAAAATTTTTATTATTTTGATATCTAACATTTACGCTATATTGTTGCGGAACATCATCGATGATAGGATGCGATTTTACAGATGGCCTTTTTTTTGGATTATTTTATTAGTTGACCCGTTTAATTTAAGTATATTAATTTATTTTATCTGTTCTATTTAATTATATTTATATGTAACATAGATGTTGAAGATGATCCGATCGAGCTCGAAACGATGTTGTTGTCTGTTATAGATCATGATAATTATATTTGTTTCTTATGTTTACACATTTAGTTTGTTGTTATTTGATTCATAGCTTTTCTAAATATTTTATTTTTAATTATAAAATAGTTAATTCAATTATATATATATATGTACATTGATCTGCATGTACATTAGTTTATTCAATGTATATTAATTCTACATGTAAAACTTATAAATACAGTTGTTATCTTTGCAGTTTAATGAACTATTTTGTAACTGTAATAATTATAAAATATAATGTATTCAACTATATGCACACACATTAATTCTACATATAAAGAGCAAACTTTCAAAATGCGTTCTGTCCAAAATTTCATTTTTTCAGTTAGAAATGGCGTAGTGTTCAGTGTTGAAAGACTCATATTATAAGCTACTCTGATAATGAGATGTTTAGAAAGCATTTTTTTCATCGTTATTTTATATTCTGAAAAAACAGAGACATTTCGAAGTGCATTATGTTTTTTTAAGTAGAGACAAACGAAATACATTTGTTTAACATTTTTAATAATTGTTTAGCAATTTTGTTTAATATTTCACATCCTACCGATTTTGGCATATTGTATATTATTTTCTGTGAAGTGCGTAATTTTTTTGTGTACAAGTTTCTTTCTTTCTCGTTTTCTGAAAATTACAAAACGCATTTTGCAAGTCTGCTCCTTATATAATATAATACTTGCATAGTTATAAAATTTATATTATAGTTTTTCCTCTCACACTATATCTCTTTCCCTGGTGCCATTATTCTACTAATATTTATGCAATAAATAGTTCCTTGTCGATTTTGAGTTTCGCTAGGAAGGCGATTCGTCCTACAAAACGCACGATATATGTGTCGATCGATTCATCGTCATCGACGCCGTCGTCGTTGTCGTCATGCGAGAAGTGCGCTAAATCGTACCACTGAGGAGGACAACAATGAGCGACTCTGTAATTGTTGGAACGAGAGCGATCGAGCGAAAGAACATAATGTACGCTCTGTGCTTGCCGTGACGAGCGATTCCTCCTCGTTACGCTCATGGACCCCCGTGAATCACTCGACGCGCGAGAAACGGCGAATTAGCGCCGCCGATAGACAAGAGCGTTAGTCACGAGGATCGTTAGTCACTCGATGGGTTCGCTTCATGCCTCTTGCTGCCTCTTGCTGCCTCTTGCTGCCTCTTGCTTAGAAACATCGATGCTTTCATTTCTCTCGAAGAAACAGAGGATGCGTTTAGAAGGCTAGGCATGGCCTAAATCCGCACGAAGTATCGTTGAATAGCCAGCGCCATCAAAATGTTGCAAAAGTCTTTGCTTTCTATCCAGCGCGTTTCATCTATGTACTTGCAATTGACCTTTCTAAATAAAGACTTTGCTCATTTATTTTCATATGGATATCGAGTAAGAGGTAAAATTATAAGACATACATTGATGACAACGAGTATAAATGCTTTTTAATGATACCAAGAACTAATATGACGACGCTAATTACGTTATTGACTAATGAATAATATGAATTAATGATGAAGCAGATTATGGGTTAATTATAAAGTCGGTTGAAACTTATTCGAAAGTTATACTATCGGCATATTTTTTGTTATTAATAAATTATTGTGAGAATCAATCGGAAATGATACCTGCAGTTTTCATAATTATTTATTAAAAGTTATAATACTTAGTTATTAAAATTATCTCACAATAATTATTTATTATGAGATACTTTTAATAATTATTGTGAGAATTATTTGAAAGTAATGATAATTTTAATAATTAGGTCAATTATTAAAACAATGTTTTGAGAAACAGAGAATCTCAAAAACTACTATAAATAATATATTTGTTACTGCGAGTAAACCGATTGAAAACTGCGACGAAGATACATTGTTGTTCATCTCATATAGTTTGTAGAACATTCAGTTTGGACGAAAGCTTTAATAATAGTGGAATTAATGTGTATTTTGAATGTCAAGGTTCCATATTATCGACTGCAATAAACTTGCAATATTCTCTTTACACCAAAATCAGTATTTCAACAAAATCATTTCCATCATCACGTACACAACACACACGCAAAAATATATTATGACAGAATCGACTATTGTGTCAGTAATCGAGAATTTATGATATTACGGTCGAAGGAATCGATGATTTTAATTAATTACTAAATAATTTACTATCATTGTCGAGAATCAATTATAAAACGATTATTAATTGCTATATAATCACGTAATACACTACGCGAAATATTACCAGCAATGACATTATTATATCAATAACTGTGCAAAATTCATCGATTTTTATTATCGCTCTCCTTTGAAATATTCTCGCAACCTCGATCTGTATCGTTCTTGACGCTTCATGCGTAGGTTTTCATCTCGAATTTGTCCATCGAGAACTAGGCG
>Ga0157364_1003519_pt1 | contig 15204 bp, 15 predicted proteins | sample AttsexASBM2_FD_111476 | JGI IMG/M metagenome (GOLD analysis project Ga0157364, IMG submission 111476) | Fungus gardens microbial communities from leaf cutter ant in Ribeirão Preto, State of São Paulo, Brazil - Atta sexdens ASBM2 | ecosystem: Host-associated > Fungi > Mycelium > Unclassified ... | reverse complement strand
CATAGTCTGAGGATTAGACCTTAGACTTAACAACATCTTTTGTCACTGTCTAAACTTCGCATTTTTGAACCTTTCAAGATTCTAAAGCACCAATCACAAATAAGTAAGTGACCATTTGTGATACAAGGTAGTAACCTGATATATAGTAGAGCCTTATATCTAGTGCTAACACAAGAGACTTGAAAAACCTAGATATGAACTCAGATCTTTTATTGGATATTATGTAAGATAGTATACTATGTTTAGCAAATATGTGGCTAATAAAAAATTCCACTAGTTCTGGAATATCTATTATTCAGGAGATAAGAATAAGCTATTATAAACTTTGTTCAGATTTATCTCTATTAATTCTTTGATGATTTCTATGGTCTTAATAGTGCTAGAAAGCCCTTAAAAAGAGACCTTTCAATCAATACTAACTATATCTTGAGATGATCAATATTGGCCAAGTTATTAGGCAATTAGTAGATAATCTTTATAGTACTATATATTAAATCGCTAATATCTCATAAAACTACCATGATTGATGCTTTGCTTTTAGAGTCATCTAAAGCTCTTTTAATTATGCTTAGGATGACTCCAAAATGACCTCAAGGCAATTAAGATTAACAAAAATATAAAGTTCTCAGTATTTGTACATAGGCTTAATTAATTATCCATAGATAGTTATCTATCTTTGAATAGAACAAAGAATAGCCCCAATATACAAAAAACGCTTCTGTCACTCTTACCTCCATCATTGATAGTAGTACCTAAGCATAGTATAGTGAGATTTAATTCTGAAAACCCTGACTTAGTTATGAACTCCTTCAATAGTATACCCACTAGTAAATGACCTACAGAGACCACTGTTAATATATAGTAAGGGCCCATATAGTACCTCCCCTTTACCTATAGACTCCTCACTCCCCTCCAAGATAGACTATGCTGAGCATGTCTCTGTACTAAACAACATAAATATTGAAGTTAATGCCCCTTTACTCAATCCTGCCTATAGTAAGTCCAATACTGCTTTCAATTTCTTTTGCCCTATTTCCCAACTCATACACATGTCTCACACCAACAATGTGGCCAATGAGTCTAGGCTCTTATCCTAGGCCTATGTATCACAAATGATTACTTACTTGTTTGTAATTATAGATGCTAGAGCTCAAAAGGGCTTAGAAGTGAAATTGAGATAGTGACAAAAGATATTATTAAGTCTGAGATCTAATCCTCAGACAAGAAGTCCTTATATACAGAAAAGTGATGGTCTATATACTGGGACAGGCCATCATATGCTACTATCTATTGTTCTATGTATGGTAGTGCCTTTGTACTTTAAAAAGCAATAACTGTTAAGACTCTAGACCTTACAGTTGAATATGCATTTCAACTTAAAGCCTATATCTAACACTTGATATTTTCATGCTCCTTGTTAAAGGATCCAGTTAAGGTTTTCAGTGAAATTATATCGGAGGAGAGATATTAACGAGACTTTGAGTAGCACCCTTGAGGTTGTTCTTAAACAAGTAAGAGTACTGATCCCTCGAAGTAATAGGAATACAGGGAGGAATACAAAAAGAGAGAACTTGCTGTTTCCTTCTCTTTCTGGTCTATATTTATCCTAACTAGGTATTGTGACTATGTTACAATGCGGTAACACTACTTGTAACTATGAGTGACTAGTTAAGTGACAGTCTAGTGACAAAAGCAATAAGGGTGACAAGTCGAGTTAGTGCCTAATAATAGGTTAGTCTGATATTGTCCTATTAGTATAGGTCCAAAGATAGAAAGAGAAAGATAGTCCAAGATTTCTCTGAAGAGTCCTATCCATTCTGTGAGTCCATTGTCTCTTTAGAGTCCTCAGATATTTGATGCATTTACTGCATAATAATCTCCTCGTCTAACATTGCCAACATCTCGTCTACTAACCATTCATTATCAGACCATAGCTGATAATAGTTATAGTCCCACTTGATGTTCATAACAATAACTTAACCATGTAGAGGCTGTCCTTTGTTCTAATTAGAGGCAAATGACTATTTATAGGTGATTAATTAATGTCTATGTACAAATATTAAGGACTTCATATCTCCACTAATATTAATTGCCTCAAGGTTGTTTTAAGCTTATACTGAGCATTATAAAGAAGGCTTCTGCTGAGCCTAGAACCAAAGCATTAATCATGGTGGTTTCCAAGATATTGGTGATTTAATAAATAGTACTATGGTAGTTACCTGTTGATCTGCCTGATATCTCAACCAATACCAATTGCCTCAAGACATAACTAGCATTGATCAAAAGGTCTTTTTAAGGGCTTTCTGTAGCTATTAAAACCATGAGAATCATTGAAGAATTAATAGAGATATGGCCAAATAAAGTTTGTAACACTATAATAGCAACTATACAATCTTCTCCCCTAACCTTGAACCCTTGGCTATTCTATATCAGGCTAATCACCCTGCAAACCCTCAACTCTGGAACAGCAACTTCAGCTCAGTCTCTCTTTTCAGCACAAATGAGTTCTTAGCAAGCAATGCAAAAAATATTACCTGCTCCCTTCAATGAATAGCCACTTTTATCAAGCAAAGGCCTCTAGGCAACAAGAATGGCCAAGACATCCCTCAAATCTCAGGTATTAGGTTTGCTGCTTGGGATCTTATTGTATCAATTTATAACTCCAACTGGGACAAACTCTTAGCAGACAAAAATTCAAGGATATTTTAACAGTATGTTGCATCAAATTTTAACAGAAGAGATCTCCCACTACAACAACTAACCATACAAAAAACAAACTGGCCAATATCTCAAGGACTCCCTTATCTATTCTCCTAGGCCTAGTACAAGCATATTAGCTAAGTCCAAATACCACAAGAATACCAAGTCTTTTGTACAAGCTACCAGAGGTAATGCTATAGATATCCTTAGGATTGAGGAGGCTTTTCTGAAACAGTCAAAGGAAAAAATCATCAAATGCATAATATTACACAAGACAACCATCAGAGAGCATGGCCTGGGATCAACATAACCACTAAGAGACCTTCTAGAAAACAGATTATCATACCTATAAGCCTAAAAAATATCAATATCATCTCTAAGCACATAGTATTATGCTAGACAACCATTTAGGTAATATAAGTGGCATTTTTTACCATATTAGCGAGAATAACCAGCTTGAGAGACAAGTTTGGCCCCCCAGAGATGTTCTCTTAGTGTCATGACTTGGCAAAATAGCTAAGTCGTTATTTATATTTACTTTACTTTACTTTTTCTTTTTTGAACTTACAACACAGAAAAGAGTGTGGGAAAGTGTTACAGTCACATGACAGGAAGTCACAGCATCATATCACATGATGTTACATAATGGGTTATATGATGAGTGTGGGAAAGTAGTGCACAGACCATGTAGTAGTTGTACAGAAAATAATGGAAACTCCATTGAGTTCTTCTTGTCAACTTGGACTTAGAGGATGATTAAGTCATCTCAGGCTAAGTCACTACACCAGAACTTGATGCCACTTCAGAACACTGTCTGCCTTGGACCTTGCTCATCTTTTATCTCATCCAAATCAACCCTCAGCTAGTGATTATTATGATTATTAGCTACCTCTATACATAGCTGGGCCCTTGGCTTAAGGAAACTTTACAGTTAGTTAGGGACTATAGGTAAAAGTACAGTACCAAGCTTGGGTATTGGTACTGAGACCTGACCTCACAATTAAGTGGTATTTAGTAGTTTACTTATATTACAGGAATAAAGGAGAAAAGGAAAAGGGAGAAGTTGTTCCCAAAAATAAGTTTGAGATGTTGAGTAGCAGGATAATATAGTGTGGATTGGAAGAAAGGACAATAAGGAGGCAGGAAAAAGTAAGGAGAGTTGAATGTTTTAAGTGTGGAGAGGAGAGACATAAGTGCAGGGAGTACCTACTGTAAAAGAAAGTAGAGAGAAAAGAAGTTGAAAGAGTAGTGCATATGGCAATGCCACAAAAGACGTAACAACAGAGATTGAAGAGAGTTGAGGAAGAGGAGGCAGCACATGTGGCTAAACTATGAGAAGCACAGCAAGGAGAGTGGAAGAGGAGTCTGGTGCATGTTTTATGACAGAGGGTGCAAGAGTACTGTGGGGAGGGTATTCCTGATAAGGCATGCCTATTAGAGTTAGGGTGGTATACTAAGGAGGTAGTGGTGTCATACTTGGTGTGCGAAAGATGTGGAAAACAGGGATGTCATGTGAAAGAAAATAAAGAACAGGGGAAAATCTCAAAAAGGCAACTAGAAGAAAGGAAATAGTGTAGATGTTCAAAGGTAGTAGAGAGAAAGGCAGTACATCCCACAGAGAGAAAAGTACAGTAAAGTGATGTTATACTGCTAGAGAATTTTCTATGGAAATGTAACATGGGATACACTTTATATCTCTGGATTTCACTATTAGAACCCACTCTAGAGACCTCCTACAAGCCCCAGACATAATCTAGACCCAAGATTGGGTACTTCTATTAGGCAGTTGCTCAGCTGTCACATGCTAGAATAGCTTATACCTTGAGAGACAAGACTGATGAGCTAGCATTAGATTTCTTAGATATAAACTATTAATGTTGAAACCCTAGAAATCAGAGGCTCAGAGATATCTTTGGAATGTGAGATAATTTCAATCTAGAGTGGACTTAGACTAATATGACACCAAGACGATAGATCAAAAGTCTATTAGTAACTAGTGATCCCATCACTACTAGACTCAGGCAAGAAATAGATGCACTGCCAGACAACAATTAAATTGCTGATGCTTAGACATACTGTCATGTAATTCTAGACCATATTCAGAGTAGAAGGAAGCTAGTTCAGGGTTCGGGGAACAACAGGCAGGGGTGGAGTATAAAGGTGGAGCAGGATCATATAGTCATATCTAGAGATATGGAGAATAGGGAGAATAGGGAGGTAATAGCTGTCGTGGCCACATGGTGGTGTCCTAGAGAAGAGATATGAGGGAGAGTGGTAGAATAAAGGATTTCCTTTTCTATTTCTTTTTAATTAAGTCTCTAACATTTGTAATATTCTAATATATCTCTTAGAGTAGAGATTAAAAGAGAGAGCCTCCTTGGCCCTTGCCTTTATCTCAGAAGCTCTTGAGATTGTAAATGTAATTCTCTTGAGTGTGTAAGGGATGATCTTGGTGAGAGGTTGAGTTGGTGAATATTTCATACCCTATATCCCTATTCTTTCATGAGACAAGATGTAGTGGTTGCTTGGACAACCTTCTATGAAGTAGCAGGCCTAAAAAGCCTAGCTAATCATCGACTCAGATCATATCACACCAATAAGGTTTGGTGTGGGAGTGCAGATGAGGGCTTGATTGAGTATGGTAAGGCCCATAAGTGGTTTACTGACTATTCTACTAGTGAGCTTGTTACGGTATGTAAAGGTGGACACCTTAGAGACACTATATGGATAGGATCTAGATCAAGCCCCCATCATTCCTTCTATACTTAGATAAGCTGTGTATTCACTTTTTAATTTCTTTCTAATACCTCTACTTTCTTTTTCTCCTCACGAACCCTTTAGCATGCAATTAAGGACTGTCACCACTACTTACCTTTTCTTGTCATAGTAAAATCCTCTTTTGCTTCTTTCAGTGGCACAGCAGGAGAGGAGGATAGTCAAAGGGAAGAACTTTCCAGATACTAAAAGAAGTATGGTTGAATATTAGAGTAGAAAAATTAGATACATATAAAGGCATTGTTATGCCACAAGCAAATTTTCTGCAGAAGATAACATTTGATATGCTTTATACTAATGGATTCTTAATTAGAATTCACTCTAGAACCCTTTCTATGATCCTCAGAACATAATACTATATGATAAAGACATTGAGCAGATAATAATCAACCTAGAGCTTATACTGATACCTCAAGAGACAAATAGAATGAGCTGGCATCAGGTTACTAAGTAAGTTACTAAGGGACTATGCTCTAGATCCATCTTTGAATAAACTAACTTAGAAAGATAGTAGACTTGTACTCTAAAACTAATAGTACTTAGATGATAAACTTAGACTAATAGACTTTGTGCTTGTAAATAAGCATTGATGGCATCAGATCAATTATATTTAGATAAATAACCTCTAGGATGTGACTTGAAGATACTAGACATTGATTGGAACTTACCAACTGTTTAACAGGTAATCAGAAAAGTCCAAATTACAAAGCAGCATCAAAAGAATAATAGAAGGAGAAGAAAGAATATTCTAGAAGGAAGTGGCAATGAAAACACATCATCTTTGATGGGGAGGACTTAGTGAGAGAATGTGTTATTATAAAAATAGGAGAGGGACACGTTATTAGTAGGATTTTGAGAGGACTTAGACAAGAAAGGAGTTGAGAGAATCCTAAAAGCAGTAATAGTTTTCCTTTTATATTTTATTCCTTGAGTTTTAGGGCTTTGTAATAACTTTAATATAGTATCCAGAGTATGGCTGGATAAGAGAGAACCTCTTGACTTCTACCTCCATCTACACTGCCTTTGGAATTGTGAATGCAGATCTATTGAGAGTAAGAAGACTGGGACTAGGAGGATGTCTTGAGCAGAATACAGAATATACCCAGAACTTGATCTAGAGAGGAATAGTAGATGTAACTTGGACAGACTTCGGAGAGAACAGCAGACTAGGAAAGCTTAGCTAGGTACACACTTGGATTGCATCACACCTGTAAGGTTTGGTATTGGAAGTATAGACAAGGAGGCAACTAAGTGTAGAGGGTCCATAAGTGATCAACTAACTGTATTTTCCAGTTGAGTCTAGTTATGGTGTGTAAATGTTGACACCTTAGGGAGACTATGCAATGACAATCTAGAGAGATCTTATAATTCTTTCATAATAACCAATATATATTTTACTAGAGCTGCATATAATTCTACTTTTCTAATTATTTATAAACCTTCATCTTTGATTATCTTCCCTTAGACCTTTAGCATGCAATTGGGAGCTGGTACATTAGTATTTTGTTTGTCCCAGTGTGCAATTCTCTTTTGCATTCTTTTAGTATAACTGTAAAAGCACTCTTGGACAGTAGTGCCATAGAGATGTTTATGGACAAGAGGATGGAAGTTAGGTATAGGTTCAAACTACAGAAATTAGAAAAACTAATAGTAGTCAGGAATGTGGATGGGACAAATAATAGTGGAGAAGTAATCACTTACCAGATAGAGGTGAATGTTTATTACAAGAACCATGTAGAAAGAATGAGGATAGATGTATGTGATTTAGGAAAGACAGAGATAATCTTAGGAATGCTATGGCTGGTAGCACACAATCCTGAGATAAACTAGGAGACTAGAGAAGTTAAAATGACAAGATGCCCATCCTTATGTGGTAGGGTAAAATCAAAAGAGGAAGAAAAGAAGAAGAGGGGAAAGAGAGTAGCAACTCTAGAAGAAGAGAAAACCATCAGGTGAGCAATAGATAATAAAGAGGACTGGGGAAGAGAGAAGGAAATTGAAGAAGACCACAGGAAAATTGAGGAAATGGTCCCAAGAAAATTCCTGAAGTAGAGAAAGGTATTTGGGAAAGTGGAGTCAGAGAGAATACCAACAAGAAAAGTTTGGGATCATGTTATAGATCTCAAAGAGATGTTCAAGCCACAGAAAGGAAGAATTTATCCCTTGTCCAAAAACAAGAGAGAGGAAGTCCAAAACTTTATGGAAGACCAATTGAGAAAAGGCTATATTAGACCTTCAAAATTATCTCAGACATTGTCAGTTTTCTTTGTGGGTAAAAATGATAGTAGCAAGAGAATGGTAATGGACTACTGCAACCTGAATAATCAGACGATAAAGAATAACTACCCACTCCTATTAATTACAGAACTAATCAACAATATGAAGAGCAAGAAAGTATTCATAAAAATGGATCTGAGGAGGGGTTCAATAATGTGAGAATTAAGGAAGGGGATGAGTGGAAGAGAGCATTTACAACACATATGGGCTCCTTTGAGCCAACTGTGATGTTCTTTGGAGTGACAAACTCACTAGCTACATTCTAGGTGATAATAAATAAAATTTTGAGAGATCTAATCAATGAAGGAAAAGTCACAGTATTTGTAGATGTGTTAGTAAGGACAGAAACTAAGGAGAGACATAATAAAATTGTGAAAGAAATATTAAGGAGGTTAGAGGAAAATGACTTATATGTTAAACCAGAAAAGTGTGTGTGGAAAGTAAGGAAAATAGAATTCCTAGGGGTCGTCATAGGACCTAATGGGATAGAAATGGAGAAAGAAAAGGTGAAAGGAGTACTTAGTTAGCTAGAGCCCAAAAATATAAAAGATGTCAGAAAATTCTTAGGCCTTGCAAATTATTATAGAAGGTTTATCAAAGATTTCACTCAAGTAGCAAGGCCAATGAACACACTAACAAGAAAGAATGTGAAGTGGCAATAAGAAGCAGAGCAACAGTGAACATTTGACAAGCTCAAATGGGTTTTTACAACAAAACTAGTATTAGCAGCACTAGACTTAGATAAAGAGTTTAGGGTTAAAGTAAACACTTCAAATTATGCAACTAGAGGAGTACTCTCCATGAAGTGCTCAGATGAGTTATAGAGACTAGTAGCTTTCATTTCCAAATCGTTAAGCGATACTGTCAGCGTCTAAAGTCCGATGACCAGAATTAAGCCAACTGTCTCTTTGTTCAGAGTTTGACAAAGAGAACTCGATGGAGTTCTTGCTCATTTCTCTACCTACTTATACACTTTACTACTGTGGCTATGTGCTTACTCTCCCATGGTCCTCATGTTACTCTAGTCATGTGACACCTTATGACTATGACTTGTGACATGACCATCCATCACACCCATTGTGACATTGTGACAAAGTCACGTGATACTTTCCCACGCTCCACCTTGTAGTTGTAAGTCCAAAAAAAAAGAAAAAGAAAAAGAAAAGAAAAGAAATATAAATAATGACTTAGCTATTTTGCTAAGTCATGACAGATACTGAAAGAAACTATGAATTCCATGATAAGGAAATGTTAGCAATAGTCAGATGCTTAGAGGTGTGGAGGCACTTCCTGGAAGAAATAGTGGTTAAATTTGAGATCTAGACAGACTATAAGAATCTTGAATACTTTATGAAAGTGCAGAAATTAAATCAAAGACAAGCAAAATGGGTGTTATACCTATCTAGATTTGATTTTACATTGAAGTATGTTCTAGGGAGTAAAATGAGAAAGGCAGATAGTTTGAGTAGAAGACCAGACTGGGAAATAGGAGTAGAAAGGGACAACAAGAATGAGACCTTGGTAAAAGCAAAGTGGTTGGAGATTAGACAGACAAAGAAAGTAGAAATAATTGTGGACAGAGTAAACTTGCTAGCAAAGGTTAAGCAGTCTAAAGTAAAAGATGATGAGGTAGTTAAGGCAGTGAAAGAAATGAAGTAAGTAGGAGTGAAGATGCTGAGAGATGAAGAATGGAGAGAGGAAGATAGCATAATGTCATATTCTAGAAATTTAACAATTATGTAATTTTATTTTCCCTAATAATTCTCCTAAAATTATAAATAGTAGGATAGTGTAGTAAACTACTCTCCTCCTATTCCAGACTTCCTATAAGTACTAAGTAGTTACAGTGTATTTCCTCAGTTTGTAAATTAATGTCATTTGGTCCTAATCCTATCCTAGTCTACTTTATTCTCTATTTTATATCCCTAAAACCTCTGTTCTAACAACTTCCTTCCATTCTAAAATAAGTGACTGACCTTACAACTGAAGACTGGGGCACAACACATAAGTTGAAGCCAAGGTCATTTATCAAAGTTGTACTCTGCTCCAATGTGTTTATTCTGTCTTTTTGGGTTCTCCATCATTGCTAAGTACTATTTATTCTCCAAAGTAGTATAATATATCCATTCCAGAGTGTGATTCTATTTATAACTCCTTTCCTCCATTTCTCATCTTTCTGTATTTGATACATAATATATAAAAAAAGAAAAGTGTATGTACCAAAAGATGATAAATTGAGGATGGAAATTATCAAATTACATCATGATACGCTAGTAGGAGAACATGGGAGACAATGGAAGATGGTAGAATTAGTCACAAGAAACTTTTGGTGGCTAGGAATTACAAAGGAAGTAAAGCAATATGTGAAAGGATATAATGCCTACCAGTAAAATAAAAATCACACAGAGCAACCAGCAAGAAAGTTAATGCCAAATTCAATTCCAGAAAAGCCTTGGACACATATATCAGTAGATTTTATCACCAAGCTGCCTTTGGCTTAGGGATATGACTCAATCTTAGTAGTAGTCAATAGGTTAATGAAAATAGTATATTTTATACCTACTATAGAGAAAACATTGGCAGAGGGATTAGCTAGGTTGTTCAAAGACAATATGTGGAAGTTGCACAGCCTACCAGAAAGCATTATTTTGGATAGAGGACCTCAATTTATGGCAGGGTTGATGAGGGAGCTGAATAGGATACTGGGGACCAAGAGTAAATTATTGACGGTATTTTACCCACAGACAGATGAGCAAACAGAGAGAATGAACCAAGAGTTAGAGTAATACTTGAGAATGTTTATCGATCATAGGCAGGAGCAGTGGCCTGAATGGTTGGGAATGACAAAATTTATATACAATAATAAAGTACACTCAAGTACTCAAACAATGCTCTTTAAGGCAAATTATAAATAGGATCCAAGAATGGGATTCAAGGGAAAAAAGGAAGGAAAATATGAGGAAGCAGAGAAATTTGTAGAGAAAATAAAAGAAATACAGGAAGAAGAAAAAGCAGCACTGAGTAAAGTGCAAGAGGAGATGAAGAAGTATGCAGACAGAAAGAGAAGAGAGGTTAACAACTATAAAGTAGAAGACTTAGTAATGTTGAGTACTAAGAATCTGAAGTATCAGATGGTCAGGAGGAGGACAGAGAAGCTGACAGAGAGGTTCATTGGTCCTTACAAAATTAAGAAAATCATATTATTGAATGTAGTAAAGCTGAAATTACCTAGTACTATAAAAATACATCTAGTAGTAAATGTTAGTAGAATATGATGTTATATAGAACAAGTAGAGAGGCAAAAAAAAGGAGCAACCAGCTCTAGTAATAATCAAAGGAGAAGAGGAGTGGAAAGTAGAAAAAATATTGAATAAACGGCAATTAAGAGGGAAGGATAAATACTTGGTATACTGGAAGAGATTCACAGCAAAGTTGGATACTTGGGAAGGAAAAAAGAACTTAAAGAATACAAAGAAAGCAATTAAGGAGTTTGAAAAAGAATACCGATGAGACTAGAAAGATGTGATAAGGCAAGAATGAGAAAAAGGAATATTTGAGAGGAGAGAATTACCAGGGAGATTTACAGCAAGAAAATTATTTGTGTGGTCAGATAAAAGGTATGACCAAGAATATTAGGAAAAGTTAGAATGGAATTGGAGATAATAGAAAGGAGGAAAATTTGGGAGAAGAAGAACAATCAATGAGGAAGAAGAAACTGAGGGAGAAAATTCAGAAGTAAAAAAATGGATGAAAGAAGGTAAAGATGAAATGGGCAATATGGTTGACCCATATTACAAGTTGTAGGAAAATTCCTCAGGATGAGGAAACTTAAGAGGGAGATAGTATCATGACTTGGCAAAATGGCTAAGTTAATATTTATTTTATTTTCTATTTTCTTTTCTTTTATTTTCTTATCAATGAATGTACGAGATAAAAGTAATTTATAGGAAAGTGCAGGACTATAGTACAGGGTTTAGGGTTATTATTCATGTATATATAGTATATAAAATCTAACAGGAACTCTATTGAGTTCTCCTTGTTAACTCAGATAAGGAGTGAGGTTAAGATCAACCCGACTAAGCCTTACATTGTCATAGAGTATAAAAAGTCTGAAGTCTTTTATTTTACAAGGTCCTGTTACCTCCCTAACCTATCTATTGATCTTACCTCAGTAGAAGGCTTTATCCTCACTCCCAAACCAATTTGGCATTACCTGGGTTTCCACTTTGATCATAAACTCAACTTCTATTATCATATCCACTTCTATGCCACCAAGTGTCTCTCAACCCTCAAGGCTATAAAACTCCTAGGCAACTTATTACGAGATCTCTTTTTTTTTCAAAAATGACTACTATATAGAACATATATACTATCAATCATGCTATATGGTTTCCAGTTGTGGTTCTTCAAGGGTTCCTCTACTATCAATAACCTATCTGAACTCAAGAAAATGCAGCACAGGGCTGCTTTATGAATCACAGGTACTTTCTGAATATTACTATCAGAGGACATTGAAGCTATAGTAGGTCTCATCTCCATTTCTCTTTACCTTTGGAAGTTGAATAGTTGCCATCATCTTCATTATGCCTCTATTCCACCATTACATGCTATTAACTCAATATTAGATACCCCTCATGCCAAGAATCAACCTTCTTATAGGTTTACAACAGCTAATCTTATAGCCAAACAACAAGTAAAACTAAAAAGCCCCATCAAGGATGTCAATGAATACCTCAATGAAATCTTTGCATGTTTTAATTCTACTCATACTCTTTTCTCTCCTGGTTTGAGATTAGTCAATTGTTTCTCTAGTAGAATTACTTTTCATTCTCTTGTTTCTTTCTCTAATGAGAACACTTACAAACATATTCAAAATCTCAGATATGTCTTCAACCAATTGCAAAACTCCTCACATAGTGTCACCATCATTACAGATAGTAGTATTAAAAAATCTAACATTGCATTAGTTATTGCTTACATCTGGACAAATAACTCTGTCAAGGATCAGCTCTACCTCCAAACCATGAATGTCATACTGATTGAAGCTAAGCTAATATCTATATACCTTGGTCTTATCACAAGTAGTCACTTACTTATTTGTGATTGGTGCTTTAGAATCTTAAAAGGATCAAAAATACAAAGTTTAGATAGTAACAAGAGATGTTGTTAAGTCTAAGGTCTAATCCTCAGACTATAAGTCCTTATATATATAATTATGATGGTCTGTGCACTAGTATAGATCATCACCTGATTACTACCTATTTTTCTACATATGGTAGTGTCTTTGTACTGGAATAATGATAACCTAACCATATGGAGGCTGTCCTTTGTTCTAAGAAAAGAACAGATGACTATCTTGTTAAATAAATTATTATATTGTGTATTACTATAGTTTAATATACAAGTCACACTTACCTAAGCATGGTGCTTCTTCATCTCAAACTACCACATCACGAAGTCTCTCTACTTCTCTCGAGATCTCTCTTTTCTATCAGGTTGTCTATTATTATCTGTTGGATAACTCAGTGAGTGGGCCATTATTTGTCCCCACTGTAATTGCTGCTCTCCATCCTTCTAACAGGTTATAGGCCCCGGTTTGCCCTGACCTCCTTTGGCACTCTCAAGCTGTCTCAGTTGATGGAAAAGACTTAACTGGCTTGTCGATCTGTTGGGGATTGAGATAATCTCCCTGTTGAATCCCCTCATGTCCACAAGATCCTCTACTCCTTTGCAGATGCTATGGCCTATGGCTGCTTAGGATAAAGCACTGTGCATTCATTGCTGCATCTGCTCCCTGAACTAAGCTGATTTCTTAATAATAGCTATAACAAGTTTAATCTCTACTATTCCTCGTCTCTCTGGTTCTTCTGTTTATCCATTCTGGGCAATCAGTGTGCAGTCCTGTCTTGCCATGATTACTATGCCTGGTTCTCCTTATAATGCCAAGGATATGCTCACTTTCTCCACTATTCCTTCCACTACAGATCAAGATGAGTGCGCTAGACGCAGCAGCCTTAACTCTCAGGCTCTTGGGATAATGAGCTCATCCCTAGCTCATAATATCCTTATGCATGGAAAAGAGAATGCAGAGTCTTTCTGGAACTATTTGCGCGATAAGTATAGCTCTCCTGGGCCTGCTTCTGTTTTTGCAGACTATTTGTCAAACTAGCCAACTCCAAAGCCAGAATTAAGCCAACTGCTCCTTTATCAGCATTTGACAAGGAAAACTCGATAGAGTTCCTGTTGGATTCTGTACACTACTTATACAAATGTCTGACCCTAACCCTGTACTAAAGTCCCGTGCTTCCTTATGAGTCACTTTTATCTCATGCGTCCATCAATAAGAAAATAAAAGAAATGAAAATGAAAAGAAATATTAATAATGACTTAGCCGTTTTGCCAAGTTCTAATACCACTCCCCTCTCAAGTTTCCTCGTCCTGAGGAATTTTTTTTTTTTTCCTACAACTCGTAGTATGGGTCAACCATGTTGTCCATCTCATTGTCGTCTTCTTCTATCCCTTCCAATTTTTCTTCCTCTTCTTCTTCTTCCGGGATCATTTTCATCGTCCCTCTTCTTCCCAGTCTCTTGCCCTTCCATCGCCTCCAGTTTCTCTTTAATCTCCCCCAATATTCCTGGTTGTATCACTTGTCCAACCATCCATATAACGTTCTTGCCGTGAATTTTCCCAGTAATTCTCCTTGTCTGAATGTTTCTTCTTCGCGCTCTTGTCACACCACATCTTCTATGTCTCGTTAATACTCCTTCTCGAATTCTTCGATCGCTTCTTTAGCATTCTCTAAATTCTCCCTTCCCTCCCAAGTATCGGATTCTGCCATAAATCCTTTCCAGTGAACTAGATACTTATCCTTTCCTCTTACTTGCCGCTTGTTTAGGATTCTCTCCACTTCCCATTCTTCTTCCCCTTCAATTATTACTGGAGCAGGTTGCTCCTTTCTCTGTCCCTCTACTTGCCCTATATATCTATGTATTCTACTAACGTTGATTACTGGATGTATTTTAACTGTGCTTGGCAATTCCAATTCAACCGCGTTCGATGATATGATTTTCTTAATTTTGTAAGGGCCTACGAACCTCTCCGTCAACTTCTCCATTCTCCTTCCAATCATCTGATATTTTAAGTCCTTGGTGCTTAACATAACCAAGTCCCCTACTTTATACTCCTTTACATCCGATCTTTTCCTGTCGGCGTACTTTCTCATATCTTCTTGCGCTTTTCCCAGCGCCGCTTTTGCCTCTTCCTGTATTTCCTTTATCTTTTCAATGAATTTCTCTGCTCCCACATATTTCCTCTTCTTTCTTCCCTCGAACCCCATCCTGGGATCTTGCCCATAATTTGCCTTAAAAGGCGACGTTCTGGTACTCAAGTGCGCTTTATTGTTGTACACGAACTCTGCTGTTTCTAACCATTCTGGCCATTGCTCTTGCCTAT
>Ga0157364_1003518_pt1 | contig 15205 bp, 8 predicted proteins | sample AttsexASBM2_FD_111476 | JGI IMG/M metagenome (GOLD analysis project Ga0157364, IMG submission 111476) | Fungus gardens microbial communities from leaf cutter ant in Ribeirão Preto, State of São Paulo, Brazil - Atta sexdens ASBM2 | ecosystem: Host-associated > Fungi > Mycelium > Unclassified ... | reverse complement strand
GTCTGTGTTCCCCCCCTTGTAATACCCCCCCGGGCGTGCCCCCCGTGTCTCTCTCTCTCTCTCTCTCTCTCTCTCTCTCTCTCTCTCTCTCTCTCTCTCTCTCTCTCTCTCTCTCTCTCTCTCTCTCTCTCTCTCTCTCCCCCTACATGTCATATCGACACCTCACCCCGAGGGTAGGTGACTGCTAGGTAATTTGCTTTCTTATTTTCTCCGTTACGGAGCTCCTGCCGTGTTCCCTTTTCTTTCTCTTTCTCTTTCTCCTTTCTTTCTCTTCCTTTCTCTCTTTCTTGGCTTTCACCATTCTCGAATGAAGGTGTAAGTGCGTATATGTGTGCTCGTAGCGTTGCTACCCTTGCTTAAGAACCCGATTTCTCGCACCCCGCGGACTCCTGCTTCGCCAATTTTCCTCTCGATGCAGACAGCTGATGCCTACAGAAAAGCGCGAGAATTAAATCACGACGCGACTGACCCGAAAGGATTCCTTCCTTGAAATAAATTCTTTGAGAATCCTTGCACGAAAGAATTCTTTAAGGAATACTGTATTCCGAGAAATTTTCTGCAACTTTTCTAAGCAAATATAAAGTATAGTTTTATTGTAGGGCACAATGAAACAAAAACGATATATATATATACGATATTATAATTCAAAGTTACTATTTTTTATATTAAATAATCTAAATTTAAATTCGTTGTATCATTCTTTTAGAAATTTTGAGACAATTGTTTTGTACAAATATTATTTGTTTTGCGAGAATAGTACAATAAAAAATGGATTAAATGTATTTTTATCGAATGTTTCTCATTGTGATGGATCTCGTCATGGAGACGCAATGTTCGATAGTGCGAAAGACTGACAAGAAGCCCCAGTACCGATTACTCGTTTCATTGCTAATCCGATTTCAGCTACCTCCAGACCGAAAACTCCTTAACGCTACTCCGTTGGTTTCTCTCGATAATCTTGTTACCTCCATTAGATAGACTTAAGAGCCTCGCATCGTTTGTATGTAGAAAACGTCACCTGAATAAGAAAGTCGTAACCATGAGAATGCTACGAACAGATCACGTTTTATCAAATAACTTGGTCTACCCAATTTTAGAATTAATGAATTGTCTTGAAAGTACAAAGGTGTAACCTCAAAAAATGCTTATAACATCATTCGAAACTTATCGCAAGCGTCGCAGCTAAGGATAGATACAACCCTTTGAGTCAGACGAGCTGAGGTATCCGCCGACTCCTCCGCGACAACCGTGCGGCGGTGTGAGTGGGTGAGTAGGTGGAGTGCGCCTCGCAGGGGACAAAACTCACTCTAAGAAGCTTCTAAGAACGCCAAGGCGGTGGTGACGCTCTGGTGGGGAATAAAAGTACCCGCATGCGCAAACTCCTGAAAAACTGCGGCCCGCCTCCGGCACCGCCTCTATCGTCTCCGACATCCCTCTGACCCCCCTCGAGCCCCTGATCCATCGAGGGCCCTGAGATCTCTCTTCCACCCTCGCACCCCTTCGCCCCTCATAAGACGTCGTCCGGAACGACTCGTGGCCTTTTTCGAGAATTGCCCCCCGGGTAACATGTGCTAACCGTGTGTGATTACCTTCGCTCTACAACGCGGGCACCCCCTACCCCCCCCTCTCCCCCTCTCCCTCCGTTAGATCGCCTCGCTATCACCGCTTTATCGCCCTCTCGTTGATCTACCTTTTTTACACTGCCGAAAATCAAAGTGCCGCTGCAGCGCGAAAGGTCGTGACTAACGGACCGGTAAACGGGTGCATATTGCGTGGAGAATCACTAGGAAGTGATCCGGCGAACTGATAATACAGTTTTTCGCGAGCGAGCCCATCAGTGACCGTGGTTAAACATCAGTGTTGTGGGTATACGATAGTTTATTCTAGAAAAAAGAAGAGATTTTGTGTATGTGAGACAAATTTCAATACTTTATATACTTTTTATGCCAACGATGTCAATCCATCGCAATTTATATATTTGACAGTTTTAAATAATTTTTAAATCGTAAATTGTAAATTAAAAATGAAGGTAATTTTGAAGAAAATATGTCAAATATAGGTTTTATTTATTGTTAAAATATCATACTTATTGTTCCCGGAGGCAATAACATGTTTTTTTTTAACTCACAATCATTCATCGAAATCATCTCGCGAATTTTGGTTAAACCGATTATCTATTAACGTAACTTTTTACTGGTTTTTTTTAACAATGCATAAGCTCCAATTATTCCTTGCTAGGCAACACGTCATCGACAAATCCTGCCGATCTAATTGGTCACCAGCAGATAATTGTTCGGCATCGATAATTGGTCCAATTAATATGAACGGAAAAGTGCGTCGATAATCGTCACGCATTCATCGATTCACCGATTATGTGAACCGTGTATGCGGGTTATAGAATATCGTTACCGTCGAAAGGACATCGGCGAAAAAAATAGCTGAAACGCAAACAGAAACCAATCGTTTTGGGTGCACGTGGTAGTGAAGTTATTGAGTTTTTATTTTGTTGCTGTTCACATCGTATGATTACAATGCTCGTCAACAGATATTGAAAGACTATTAGATTTTAAGCGCATATATAAAATAAAATAAATATAATACAATAAATATATACTATATAAATTTTTTTGTATGAAGACATAATAGTTTATAAAAATTTTGCTATCATCGAGGATACAGAGGATATTAAATTAATATTTTTAATATCTCTTTTTTTTTAATAAATAGTAAAAAGTCATATATATATATATATATATATTTTAAAAGCAATTAGTATTGCGGCGAGCGTATAATTTCTGAATAATTATTTTTTTTATTACAGAGAGTCCGATTATGTATGAAACCTATAACATCGCATGTTATGTTCGATCTTTTAACACTATTTGTCTGCCAACGGTTAAATTACCTTGGAATTTTCTTGGCATACCAATCACATTCTCTCTCACTACATTCTCACCCTAACTCATTTCTTCTATGAGACAAAAATTTTACGCAATTCTGAAATATTTTTTGGCATTCTCGAAGGAAAAAGTTATTTCTAACGTTTTTTTTAATTTGGCAGTATGACACATACAAGGATGTAACATTCACAACTTATTTTTATTTTCAAATTTGGATTAATATCAAGCTATGATACTGATTTATAATATTTTTTAATAATGTTATGTCTTTTTTTAAATTTTGTGTTATATGTGTACATGCGTAGTAATTTACATGGAAAGAACAATTTTACTGAAGTACCTAAAACTTTAGACACAGATCTAAAAATAATTTTGTTGAACCATTAAAGTAAATATTGCAAAAAGTTTTCACATTTTAACAACCAGCTTGAGCGTCCTACATAATTATTTTGATGGTCCAACAAAATTATTTTCAGCATCTAGCATCTGCTAAATTTCTGCATCTAGCTAAATTTTCAGCAAAACCTTTCCGTGTAAAAACAAAATTCAAATGTAAATGCTAAAAACAAAATGTAAATGCTTTTTATTTATTTTTTAAATTTATATATTTGAAAAAGATCCCGTGTTATTATCAATGTCATTCTCAGAAATAATAAAATAAAACGCCAAGGTCCGGAATACTGGCGGATGTAATTGAAAGCAGGGGCATCTTGTACAATGAAAGAACCTACGCGTAACGAAATGCATCTCGGAAGGTCTGCATTTAGGGACGCGGAGGCGTCGCATTGTTCCTCGTAGGGGTGCAGGATTATATAGGGGGCTCGTCTCGTTTAGGGGTTCTCGGCTTGGTACAGATACGTCATGATCGATAGTCTCGTGTTGTCTCTCGAAAGAGTGACGTGTTACAATTCCCGCGTCGCGTTCCGTTTTATTCGGTAATCTACAATCTGTCCCTCAAATTCCGGCTGTCTCTTATATAACAAAATTGTTTTCATAATATAAGATCAGTAATTGATGAAATTAAACATATAATATTTATTATAAGATTAATAATAAATATAGAAAGAATAAAAGAATAAAAATTATGTTATATTACAATTTTCATAAAGAAGTTTGTATTGTGTTTATACCTTTGCCATAATTAGTGTTTTATATATATATATATTAAATTGCGTACATGATAAGAGAAATGTTTTACAATAACTTGTGTCATATTTCTTTATTTGGTCTGTTGAATCTGAGGATGACTACTTGTGCGTAAGAATGTGTGTATCCTTTTCTTTCTCTCATCCTGACTACATCTTCGTTTCGATCTCAGTTCTTGGCCCGCACTCTCCGAGAACCCCCAAGCGTCGCGCAACCCCCGTATTCCTCGGTGCTAAACGCAACTACACAAGGGGCCTTTCTGCAGTCTTTGTTTTCCCTTTCTTCCCAGTGTCGTTTCGCAGTCTCGCGCGGGGTGGTCGTTGAACGACGGAAGCAGGAAGAAATCAACCGAGAAGGGCAAAAAGCCGACAGACAAGAGAGATCGCGCGGGAGAATCATCAAAAATATTTTCTACGTCTGACAAATGGATCTTCAAATTTGCAAAATTAATTAATAGTTTTTATTTTATATTTACAAAAACTGCATAAACAAATCACTTTGATAAAACATAAAAAAAAGAAGTAACATTTTTTTCTTTCTAAGTATTACAACATTAATATCTGGTAAAAGTTTTATTAATTTGATCATCATGCGTGAATAAGTGATCGGACTTAATTTGTGATCATTTAAAAAGTTTAAATAGTGATGCTAAAAGTGAAACATCATGATGTTTAAAGTGAAATTACAATGTTTCATAGATAACAGGTAGAATTATTACAATAAAGAATTCGTGATACATTTCACATAGTACATATGCGAAAATATTTTTCTCAAATACTACTGTTATTGAATGGCAAAGCGAAATAATTTGCTGCGTACTGCCATTGCGCGCCACATTTCTGTATTTTATTTTAAAAGACCGTTGTTTATTCGTGCCCCACGTACATGACTCACGACTATGTACAGTTAAAATCATTGACTGGAGTGTCAATTTAACACCGCAATCATGCGGCGCAGTGATGCAAAGCGCCGAGATTCATCTTCGGGAATCTATCTCCCCCCGAACATCCCATGGGTGCCCCGTCGTCCGATGGAACAACGACGGAGTCGAGAAGACAGCGCGAGATCTGTGTAGTTCGCGAGTCGTCATCGGCGGGAGTATCGTCAGGAACGCGGTGGGTCCTAGGGAGGTTGTGCGCGCGGCGGTGAAGGGACAAAGAGAGAAAAAGGGAGCCGGAGTTCCAGAGAGAGAGGTAGCGAGATTTTTCCCCACCGCTTGAAAAACCAACCCCCCACCAGCTGGGTACCGTGGGGGCAGGCGGCGGTGGCGGCGGTGTGGAAGAGACGCGCGGCGGGCTGCGGGGGCGACGAAAAGAGGGGGCGAGGAGGGTTACCCAGGGTGGTCTCGGTGGTGGCTGGGGGCGGCAGCCTCAAAAATACACCGCAACCACACCGCGCGGCTCCACCGCAGAAGCCGCCATCTTCCACCGCCGAACCGAAACGAGACCGCGCGAGTTAAACACCCTATCCTACTTCCTCCGAGTAGAAGCTGCCCTGCCACCCGCTGAAGCAACGGCCAGGTGAAGAATCACCATCGTCGCGACTGCAACCAACTCTGACGGCGAAGGACACTTGGGATAACCCGCGATCCTCGACGCGAAAAAATCTCCGATCGGTGATGGTGTGCGCGAATCAAGATATATCTCGCGGATCGTGATCGTTGCTTCGATTGTTGCAAGTTTGAAATCTCAACGTCAGTGTTTACGAATTTTAATGCGTTATTTGATATGTATATATAGATAATACGTTTTTGGTAATTGATCAAGATTTCGATCGACGAGAGAGATACACGTGCGCGGCCCTCGCCAAAGTTCGGCGAAACTTGGCGCGGTGAGCGCCGCGTACGGAAACATATGGTTTATTTGAAAAAGCCCTTCGCTTCTGGTATACAATTTCAGTGAAAATATAAAAAAAAGAAAGTGTGTGAATGTGATGTTATCAATTATGAGGACCGTCGGTGCGAAACAGTGTTTTAGAATACGCGCGATAAGAAAGGTATCTCTATAGGTCTGCTTGTGAAACTTGTGACTTTTAACTCAACGATCGGATTTAAGTGTTTCGAACAGTCGCGAGTGTTCCACATTGTCTTCGATAAGAAGACGACGGGCTCGATCAAAGAATACGTAGAAACAAGGGTCGTCGAGATTGCCGACGATTCCAATAAAACGAATTTTCTCTGCGAGTTGGCAATCGAGACGGAGAATTTGCAAACGGATGCCCCATGCCTGCACCCCGCGGTAGGATAATGAAATAAGGATCAAAGAAGTCTAGGGGCCCGCGAGGGCCGAGAAAGCCGCCGAAAAGTCGCGCGTGCCTCTCGATTCCGAAGGAAACAAATCCGATTCTCACCGAAAGCAGATATCGGCATTCGTAATGTGTTCCTCATCATTGGCGAAATCAATTTATGCTTGTAACATAGACTTAGATTGTTATCAAGTGGACTCGACATATTGACCGATTTTAAATGTCAAATATAACAATCAATTGTTAACGACGGAATTTCAGTTTGCGAAATAAGAGAGTGTAATTACTTAATAAAGTATATATATCACGAACGCAGACGTATCATCAAAGGACCAAGCAGCATATCGAAATTGATCATAAGAATCGATCCCCTCGTCACGGATCACGTGTATATATACTTCGTTTAGAATTCGGAAAAATTAAACGTAAACAATTGAGCAGCCGAATCCATTTGAAAAGTTCGTAGGGAAAGGTGACATCTCAATCAAAAGAACTAATGATATCGTTCTCATGACGAATCCTTCGCGAGATGCTCGACCCGAGGATCGGCCTCCTGGCCTAGATTATCCTGATCCCAGATCAGTGCGTGGCAGTCATCAGGTGCATCAAGCAGTGAGTCAAATCAACGGGCCCAGAATACGGAGGACCCGAGCCTCGTCCTCGAGGAGAAGAATGCACTTGGCCAACGAGGTTCCTCCTCAAGGTTCGGCCGGCGGAAATCATCTTTCCGATTATGCTCTCACCGCCGATTTGCTTGCCGAGAGGACACTGGATGGACTTCTCGCCGAGCATCCTGGAGAACTTGTTCGTACAGGTAAAATCAATATTTATGTAATGTAAAAGTAATTTCACTGTGTACAATTATTTTCTATCTCGTTGCCATATTTCTATCATGATATAATATACAGAAGAAATAAAAATAAAAAATTTGATAGAAATTTAAAAAACGTTATTTTAACTTTTATAAAACGTTATTTTAACTTTTATAAAACTATAAAAAGTGGTTACAGAATGATATGTATAAATTCACATGAAATATTAAGCATTAAGATCTAGCACGGAAAGAATAATTTTATTAAAAATTTATAATCTATAAATTTAGTTAGATACAGATCTGAAAATAATTTTATTGGACCATCAAAATAATTATAGAACACTTAAACATGATAACATTGCACAAAGTTTAACTTTCTGGTCGTTCAATTTGAGCGTTCTACTTAATTATTTTGATCAAAATTATTTTTAGATCTGTATCTAACTAAAGTTTTATAGATATTTCATCAAATCCATTCTTTCCATGTGCATTCACATATTAGTCTAATATTATTTGTTGTATATAAAAAAGTATTTCGTTTTTTTAAATAATCCTAAGTCTTAGAAAATAATTTTCATTATATCCGAAACGTAAATGGAATAGTACTACTTAATAGTATAACTTAATAAACTTAATAAAAACAAACTTGTGTTAATTTCGATAAAGAATAGTTTTTTTATGTTTATACAAGGTTGCCCACATGTGGTGTGCACGGTATTGCCATCACATTGGAGATCGAACAAGACTCTTCCGGTAGCCTTCAAGGTAGTAGCTCTCGGCGAGGTTGGAGATGGTACTCTCGTGACCGTTCGGGCCGGAAACGATGAGAATTGTTGCGCGGAACTACGAAATTCTACTGCTCTAATGAAAAACCAGGTCGCCAAATTTAATGATCTTAGGTTCGTCGGACGAAGTGGTAGAGGTAAGTCCTAATAATTATCAAAATAACCTCTAACTCATACAATTACAATTTTTATTTAAATATTAATACGGTAAAACGACGCTTGAAAATATATTTCCTCTTTTCTCATTCTCGATTATCTTTGTATATTTGCTTTACAAAAATAACTCTCGTTGATTGACGTCGGAAACTCGATCAGTTTTCCGCTGGTTCGCCTTTTCTTCCAATGTGGCATCTTAAATCATTCAGACTTCGCTACATTAAGGTGGTGCCCCGACTGATGGCCTCGTTTTTCCCGCGTCGAAAGCCAAGCACGAGCCACCTGGTCCCTCATTCCATCCTCATTTTTAATTCACGCGACAAATATCGTGACCCGGTATCTCCTCGCGACTGCCACCCACTCCACGCCACGTCAGGATAAGAGAGCGCACGCGGAGATTTTTTAATTCCCGACTCCGCGTTTCAATAATTCAACGTTTCTTTCGTCCGAGAAGGCGGAACGCGAGGGCGACGAGGGGAGAAAAAATTGGGGTCCGAGGTCTCTGAATAATGCTCCCTAATAATCGCAGCCATTACGGACGGTTAATGCAAACGTTCGTTCCTTGAAGAGGAGTCTTGAAGTAGCGCAGGGAGAAAAGTAGCGGCACGAGAGAACCTAGATCGCAACAGGAAAGGAGCAAACTTTCCAACATCCTTTTTTTTCTTCATCTCCCTCATCTCTCCTTTTTCCACGTATAGAAATCGAGGTAGGGAATCGGAAGATACGAATAACGAGGCGTCCTTTAATTCCTTTAATTCGACCGAGTTGCACCACCATTCTCTTCGTCTGCCTTCTCCCATCGCTCTCGCTTTTCTCGTCTTTTTCTGACGACGTCGAACTTTCGAGAGAGCAGTCACGGGCGGTACCCAGTTAACGAGGGGGTGGTCGACTTGTTTATGGCAAATTGGAAAAGGAAATTGCGGGGTTTGCAATATCGACGGGTTCCGTGCTACTTTTGTCCGATGGTAGACCCTAACGCACTCTTCTTCTTTTCACCAAGCTTATTTTAACGATTATTTCAGAATACATCATCATAAATTATTTTAATTCGTTAGTGCATTTTTTCCTGAGTTATCAGCCTACTTACAAGCGATATCAAATATCATCCAAACGGCGTGTTAGGATTTAGGATACCATTGGTCGCACTTCACATTCCTCTTAAAAAATGGAGAGATTCAAGATACTCGTTACGGAACAATGGAGACCAGAAAAGGTTTTCAGAATTTTTTAGCGAGACTCGCGAATGAAGATATCGCGGATATATAGGAAATTGTGGGATGGGATAGCGAAGCGCAAGCGAGAGGGACGGGGGTGCGAAGGGGGGGTAGATGGAGGTAGAGTGGTTGGCTGTAAGCGGCTTTGGTTTCCATGGCAGTAAGCCCTCATTACTGTATTACGGGCAGCCCCTAACTACCACCGATATGCAACGATTTGCCTCTAGATTCCCTATATGATGAGAGTGATGCAAGATCGTTCCATGCGCGTATCATGATCGCCAGATCGGCGGAGATTTTTCTTTCCGTGCATCTTGCGCCAGCGAATTTCTACATTAAATTTAAATATCCTGTCCATCGCGATGCGTTCCAAATATACCGGCTGAAAATTATGCGCGTGCGACAAACACAACGGAAAAGAAAGTTATAAAAAAGGGGAAAGAGAATTAAGCGCACTGCGTAAAGACCGACTATAAAAGAGGTGAACATTATTATCTGCAAAAGAAAGGGCAAACAGAGCTCGTTGAACAAATCGAAAATTTATGATGTTTGTTAGCGAGTCACGTCGCACACAGCGAGTCATATCGCTGCATAATACCACAACGAGACGAGGAACCCCGGAGTGCATTTTATATACAGATTCCTCACGCGTTCCATTCGCTTTTTTGCCTTCGTTGTTTTGCACGTATCCCATGCTCGCGCACTACTGACTTTTTCGGCTGCAAATATTTGTCTCATGTTCGCCCGCGGGCTTTGTCAGGCCAATTTAATATTGCGAATGCGGACGAAGAGAATTGATCGTGGTCGAAATGCGTGACGACGTTGATGGGGTGGCGACCGAAATCCGCGTGGTGCGAAGAAAATGAAGAGTAAACGTTCATCTGCTTGCGTCAGGTCTTGTGCTAGTGTTTGATAGACGTATCCTCCGAAAAGCAGATTAGTTAAAAGCTTAAATTTTTTTCACTCATTACTTAGACGAAACAGAGCTCTTCAAATCTCGAAAAGATATTCCGCCTGATGTATTGTTATATATAAAAATATAATTTTCTTTATAAAGATAACGAATGACGATAAATTAACATATCATCACGTCTTTCGACGTTTCGACGAAACGTGAAATAATTATCCGGTTTCTTTCGCAGATATTAATTGACTGTTTTCCGAGAAATTCTCATTTTGTCAAAGACTAGTTGATTGTTTTCCGAGAAATTCTTTTTATTATGGATAAACACGGATGAGGTTGAATGTGAGAAAAACTTGGACTCGTCAAGCCGGCAAATTTTTTTTCCGACTCCCGCCGATTTGCTTCGACCCTTTTTAATCGACTATAATCGCTTTCATTCGGTCTTACGCGCTGACCCAAAAGAGGGACCTCTTCTAGCGCGATGTGTGCGGCTAGCGAGTGTAACGACTACGATCAGGGGTTACGGGGGTGACGGCGGAATATTATCATACCGGCGCAGGGGCGTATATCACTCGGCCACCCCTTTCGCTCCCGACAGGGATTAGCGTCAACCTCCGACTGCTAGGAGTCACGGGCCGTACGGAGACGTGGGCTATATATATATACGTGTTTCTCTGCGATGCATTGGTGTTGGGGGTGCGGATGAGCGGAGAGCGCGGCGCGGCGCGGCGCGACGGGAGAGGGTGGCGACGGGCGTAAAAACGACGGGCATAAATACCGGAGTTACCTGTGTTTTATGACGGTCCGGCCGAGGTATAGGCAGGAAGAGAGCGCGAGAATCCGAGGGAAAGCTCCGACTATCGACAGCCAGATCCTGACCGATGTCCTGGCGCAATGGATCCCCGTCTCGCCCGTAGAGCCGCCTCCGCTTTTCGCTTCTATCTCTTTTTCTCTCTTTTTCTCCCTTCTTGTGGAAGGAGGGCTCGTTTTAGATCACCGCCGCATAGCAAGCGTTGCAACATAGCTTTTGCGAGTGCAGATCCGAATCTTCGATATCTCCTTTATGTTTCGAAAGAAAAACGCGTGGCTCAAATATCGACACTTTAGTCACTATTATCACGCTATGTAGAATACTTTTAAATTGTCATTTTATAAACTACGCAACGATATCGCTTGTCAAATAAAACAATATATTCTCAACTGATTAAAATGATAATGAATTTCTTATGTTATATGTAAGACAGCACAAAATTCTTTCAGAATAACGAAAAGTTATTCGTAGAGACTGTCGTGAAGAGTTTCATACGAGATGAAAATGATTTAATAAGTCGTAAAGGTCCGTCGTCGTTGAGAAGGGTCGACATTCGTTTTCATCGACCTTTTAAAATAGCGAGTCTCTGTTCGGTCGACCGAACAGCTGTTGCAATCACTTGCCCCTGCATCGGCAATACTTTACTTTGAAGCGTGTCCAATTCACGGAAAAGTTCCCCTCGATTTGCTAATCTCCTGAATTATAACGAGCCACAGCCACTTCATTAGCAACGCTCAACTAAAAAGAGAAAAATCTGTCGAGTAAGGAACGAGAACATTTGTTTTCAAAACATAAAAATTAATAACCAAACAATTACGGTTTCAAATTTTCAATAGATTTATTTCAAGCTTTAATCAACGGCAACGTTCGAACATAAATCTATTTTTGAAATACAAAAATTAATTTCCCCTGCAATCACTTGTTCCTGCATCGACAATAATTTGCTTTGAAGCGTGTCCAAATCACGAAAAAGTTCCCCTCGCTTGGCTAATTTCCTGAATTACAACGGACCACAGATATTTCATTAGTAACGTTCATCTAAAAAAAAATACTGAATAACGGCAGTGTCTATTTTAGAAAATAAAAATTATTATTATAAAATACAAACAATAGTTTTATTTAAATTTCTAGAGGACTTATTTCAAGCTTTAACAAACACCAACATTTCAAAACAAATCTATTTTTGAAATATAAAAATTAATTTCCAGTGACAACGACGGATAATTCTCTGAAGAAATGAAACTTTCAACGTTAGAAGATATTAGCGTTTCCGAGAACCCGAATACGCCAGTTAAATCCGCGAGAGCGGTTGGCGAATCTCGCCGGCGACCACCTCGTGGCGACGTTTTTTGCCAATTAAAAATTAAAAAATCCATCCCTCGGTCAAGTAAGGGATCACAGAAGGGACTGCGAGGGCGCGGGAAGGTCGAGGAACGCACGGTTCTATGGCGGATGACTGCGCCGAGATTTTCTACCGATTAAACATTATTTTCCGCTCTGGTCTGTAGTATGAGTCGCATACGTACGTACATATCCGTTTCTTTCACATATATTAATTCCACGTTTCCCTACTTTATTTTCTCGATATTTTTCGCTCCTCATTCCGTCGCGCCAACAGCAAGGCAGGCTTTTGCAAACGCTTCAATGACCGCTCAGTCGCGCTGTCGCATCTGAAAGTCGTTATGCTCGACGTTGCGATTATTACCGATGAGAACTGATCTCCGCAAAAATTTATTCCGCACCAAGATTTCGGTGAAATCATTGCGAAACAATCATCAAACGATTTTCTTCTTGTAATTATCTATTTTCGATAATGCCATATTATTAAAAATCGATAAAAATGTATATTAGCATTTATAATAAATTTTTAATTGGTGCTCAAAGTTTGTTTAAGGTTAGAACTAATCCTTGTAGAAATTTATTCTGCAGCAAGATTTCGGAGCTACTTTCAATAATATCGTATTGTCAAAAAATTGATAAAAGTACATATCATTAATATTTATGATTAATTTTTAATTGGTTTCCAATATTCGTTCAAGATTAAAGCTCTCTATAGAAAATTATTCTGCAGCAAGATATTGGCGAAATCATTGCAAAATAATCATCAAATATGCTTATGCTTCATTTATGTAATTAATCATCTATTTTCAATAATGCCATTGTTAAAAAAATAATAAAAATATGTATTATTAATATTTATAATTAACTGTTAATTGATTCCCAATGTTAGTTTAAGATTTTCAATGGTATGAGAAGATAAAGATAAAAAAGAATTTCCTTCCAAACATGTCACGAAGGCACACGTTCAGTCTCGTTTACCACGATTCGGGTAGTCAAAACGTCAGAATCTTAAAACACGACAAACACCGAAATAACGATCCGAGCAACCCCCGTACTCGCACTCGCTTCGCCGGCAAACAGGGGAGTTTTTAACACTGCATGATCCCTAAGTAAACTTAGGGCGAACGCCAGCCTTCTCGTGTCTTCTCGTGCAATTCTTATCGTGTAAGTGGACGCGAGCCAACCTTGTCCGAATTAATTTCTCAGCCGATTCATTTGGCTTAAATCGTCACGAGAATACATCGTTGTGAGAACATGTTTTTACAAAAATTTAAAACTAAACGTATTTTACAATTAATCACCTTAGAGAGAATCTTTCCTTTTAACACAAATTTTAAAATCTAGATTTGAGAAATGTTAATACAGGACATTGCCGCACGAAACTAGCCCTTTAATAATCTTTCGAAAAAGTCCAGTATAAAAATTCTACAGTTCACTCGGACATCATAATCTTTATGGATCCTCTCAATCGCGTCTGCGACCAGGCAATATTTTGTTGGATATAAAAGTGACGTACGATGCGTGTGGATTAATAATTTTTTCAAACTTGTTTGTGAATGCAAAGGATACTATCGTAGGATGAATAAAATCCTCGGTACATAAAGAAGTGCTTAAAACAAGAAAACGGCCAAAAAAGTCGCGTAATATTTCCCACTTTCGTAAATCGCGCAGTAAATCAATTTTATTGTAATCGGATCATCTCGAATCGGATCATTGCAACATCTCAAAGAGATTTGAGAAAGTTAGTTTTCACGTGCAATTGGCCATCATGAATCTCATTCGTGTACAACCGATGAATTAGAATCTCGCTAGACGTAGATAAGGGGAAGGGGGAGAGAGAGTGCTGTAGACCCCGAAGGGTAGATCGTTCTTCCAGCGAGTTACACATAATGCCTCATAAACACCCTCAAAATGCCTGCCATCACCCCTGATTCGCATTGCCGCCGCCCTCTCACGCCTGACACCACGTTGGCAATAAACTTCGGTCTCGTTAACTCTCAGCCACGAAATCTCTCCGACAGAATCTTTCAACGTGAGACATGAAATTCGAAATATCATTGAAGGTCTGCATTATTTGAATGTATGACAAACTTATTACTTAGAAAATTAATTTTTCGAGAAGGTAAAAAATAAAATCGATACATCAATCGTCAATTTTATGGTTAAATCTAATACCATAAACATAATAAGAATAAATTGTCCATTTCTATAAAGTTGTCTATCGGTTTAGAAAGAGTAAGATAACTTGATTCAAGTATTGAATTAAAGAGAGACATTGAAAATAGAATTGAAAATGCTGATGTATGTTCAATTCTCTTTCTAACAGAGTACAGATGCTAATTATAAGATCAAGAAATGCGCAGTTATAAAGATTACACAAAGAAACGTAATACACTAAATTGTAAGGAGTAAGCGAATTAGCTAATCAGAATAGAGACATAAGGCAATAACGCAAGTAATAGCAAATTCAAAATCAATTGTTGATTTGCTTCGTACTTATGTCTCATTACTCATAGACGGAGACTTTCTTATGGAGGGTATGGAGCTTTTCACATCCAAAGCTCCTAGGTGTTGAATTCTACATCCAGAATTGAGGTTATTAAAAAATTAATAAATTTTTGACAAATTTTTAAAAAATTTTGAATGATTTGATAAAAAACAGTATTTAACTATACGAGAAATATATTTCGCACATACAATAAAAGATAAAACATTTGTTATTTTGAAATTATCCCTCTCTCGTCTGGATGACTTCACACCCAGAAAAATCAAGTCTCCAGCCCTGTTAATACTTAAATTTTTTATGCCATAGCCTTAACTATTATGCGTCGTCCAAATTATAAGGGGTAAACTTAGTGTAAGAAGTAAAAATAAGAAATTGAATTGAAAT
>Ga0157364_1003517_pt1 | contig 15205 bp, 7 predicted proteins | sample AttsexASBM2_FD_111476 | JGI IMG/M metagenome (GOLD analysis project Ga0157364, IMG submission 111476) | Fungus gardens microbial communities from leaf cutter ant in Ribeirão Preto, State of São Paulo, Brazil - Atta sexdens ASBM2 | ecosystem: Host-associated > Fungi > Mycelium > Unclassified ... | reverse complement strand
TATTCCGCAATAAACTAATAAGAACTTCTTTATCATTTCTTTATATTAGAATGCCTCGCATTGAGCAATGCAAGTCAATATAAAAATCAAGGAGAAATGATTAAACTAATAACTGGAATTATAGGTGGAATATTACTTCTAACAGCAATAACCATATATGTGATATTACGAAAACGCCGAAATAGACAGTTGGAGCTAGGTATTCGTATCATCAATTTTTATTAGACGTATTATATCTAAATTCTGAAATAACGTGTGTATTAAAATTTTTTTCAATTGCATATGTATATTTCATTTAGCATTAATTGTAAGATGGTCGAAAAAAAAATAAAGATAAATATATATATATATATCAATTGATTAAAAAAAAGATCTTTTTAAAAAAACACTTAAGCAATTATTGCTTAAGAATAAGAAATAAAAAATTAGATTTATTAAACTAATACATCAAAAATATTTATAGAGGAAAAGCCCCTTATGAGAGTTAATTTTGGATAAAAATATACTAGCGCCAGAACACGCTTTTATTGATAAAAGTGCCCTTTTATCTCTGAAATTTTATAATATGAATAGATATTAGAAATACTATAGATATTTCTAATATGAATCTCACGTCATGTCATACGATTTCCACGCCTTATGGTTTTACGATAATCAAATCTAACTTCTATAATTAAACAATACAACATATCCCATATACTTCTATTAGTACGCTCTTACTCTATTACTATATGAAGAATTTATCACCAAATATTTACTTTTATTAAATAATAAACAAGATTTAAAGGCTCAATCAAGCTATCTAAATTCTAAAATCCTTTTTTATATGCATGATTTAATAATGAATTTTCCACTAAATAGTTTTCAATCCAAGAGCAATAAATTCATGGTGGAACCAATAGATAGCGACTCAGTTTATTAATTTAACAGAAACATCGCTATCTCATATTAGGCGTCTATCTCATAATAGGTGGCTTTCTTCTATTTTTAAATTTCTATTTAATTTTAGAAAAATATTTTGGAGAAATAAACTGGAGAATAAATATCAAGAAAGACAGAAAACAAATAAAAGATTTAATAAATTATTTTTATTAACAGGTGATGTTCAGGATGTTCAGATAATTTGCAAGCACAGTACGTCAACACAAGGACTAATGGAATCAAATACTGATAACTCTTAATAATCTGTAAAATCTAAAAAATATCTGTAAAATCTTAATATATAAGCTTCTTATACTAATGATAATGATGCAAAAGAGATATTATTTTTGTTAACTTAATTAATCAATGATAAATTAAAGTAAAATTACAAGATATGTGTTCCTGATAAAATCTCTAATAAATTACTATTAAATTTTTAAATTTTTATTTATTTTTCTTTAGAAATTTCTTTAAGATTATCCTATAGATATCCATATGTACAATAAAATAGAGTAAGTTTTAACAAAGCGTGTAGATAGAACGAACTAAACTGAGTCAAAAAGTCCTCTACCAATTTTCGCAATAGTTAAGATATTAATTATTAAAAATCATTGAATATTGGTTTTCAATAACTTTTTCAAATACTATCAACTTTACAAAAAAACAGGGTGAGACAAAAATTGTTTATTTTCTTCTCAAAATTCTGAAAATTTTTTGCAATTTCAATTTTCCAATATTATATTCATTGAATTTATGCACTGAAACAAGGTTAGTTGGATCACGTGATAAAGATAGGTTAAGGATCTCACATTCACTGATTAGTGACATACTTGGTATTGATATCAGTAATTATTCATTGATTCAGATATAGAGAGTGTCTAAAAATATTTTAATATTGTTTTTGTAGTAGAAAATATATGTATGAAGATAATGCAAATTTCTGCGCATTTTTTCTCAATTTATTACGTTACAAGGAATAATCTAATATTTATTTTTTATAGTTTCTATTAAATGTATAATTAAATGTATAATTGGAGTACCATTAAATATATTCACGATGAAATAGGACAATACGGAAAATAAGTGTAGTAAAAAAGCAGTTTACATTTCTAAGCAATGAATTTTATTTTATCATAATAAATTTTTTATTTTATATTAATGATTATTTCTCATTCGTTTTCTTATAATTTTCTATTTTATTATTTAATAATTATTAGTTATAATTATATTTTATTATGTTATTAGTAACTATGCTAAGAATATATAAGTTAATTGAAAATACTTTCGAACTTTCATTCCCGTTATTTCTTGCATAATCTTATAATACTATTTTGTGTGTAACTTATGGAACTCCGGATATGGGACTGATAGGGTCATCTTTTTTAAATATTTTTATTTTTTTTTAAACTAATAAATATTTACTAAATATACTTACTAAATTTTAAAATATGCATTATACTTTAATTATAAAAAAAAGATGACAAAAATTTTTATATTTAGATGCACTTTTAAGAGTTCGAATTTTTGTGACTCATAGTGCCCGGTTTCCCCGGATATATAGGTATACATACCTATATATCTACCACATAATTACGTCTATTTTCTAATAAAAGTAATACTTTCTAAACTAAAATAAATGCTTCTAATCTTGCTTCGAGTGAATTTCCTTCAACACGAGCGGTATCAATACTTTAAAATGAATTTTACGCTACGAATACATATGCAAGCTTTGTGTAACTTTCTGATAGTCACAGCACATCCTGCTTTGAAAGAATAACATGGGATATGTTGATGTATATACATATAAAGTACATTAAGATAAAAGAGATAATATATGGGAAGGAAGCATTTCAATAGTTAGTCGACTAAACATCACGGAGCGAACATCGACCTCGTAATAAGAGCTAAGTCATGGGGTTATTTAACAGTCTAATCATTATTTTGGCCGTTAAGATATTTTTAGAAGTAGACGTATGGCATGTGAATGCAATCTCGTTTACTGATATTTCGTTATGGAATCAAACCGTAAAAAGTGAATTACAAAAAAGAAGTGTAACGGTTAATAATTCAAGATGCAGTGACATAATTGTGATCAGGTATTTCAATATTTGTTGTTATACTTCCTCGAAAATTATATTCTTTTTACATATCATGTATTCATTTCTAAAATAATTTGTTTCTTCAAAGTATTTTACAAATGACTCGTTTCGATATGTTTATACTAAAAAAAATACTAAATTTTAATAAATATTTGTTTAAATAGTTCTAAGTAAATATTTATTAAATGTATATTCATTTAATATAAAAACCATTAATTTGATTTAACTATCATTTTTTTAGTAAATATTTATTTATTGTAAGTAAATGTTTACATAGTAGATACTAGAGAAATATATTAAAAGATTTAGTAAATGTTTTTCAGTGTATATGTATATTAATTTTGCTAATTTTATTACAGTCAGAAAATACCAGTTTACATTCCCTATAAGGAAACGTATAGATCGTCAGAACAAAATATGTCTGAAAAGATTCGAGATAATTTTAGGATAGAGGTAATTGGATTGATAATGCCTTTCATGATATTCATAAAAGAAACAAGAAAGAGAAGAATTTTGTAAATTATTAATCATTTTTTTGTCTTTTTATTTTATATTTCAAACAAATTATCAATTTCTCATCTGTTCATTACAATCCGTTAATAATTATATTTACAGTTTCGCACTACACGGACATGTAGCTGTGAAGGCTACGTTATATCCGGTATGGACCGGTGCGTACCGCGTTGCCCGCAATCTTGCAAGAAAGGTACCTGCAAGGAGCCAGACGTGTGCACTTGCAACGTAGGATACCACTTGTCAAGCGACGATAAGCGATGCGTGCCAAAGTGCACGAACGGCTGCATTAACGGCACCTGCATTGATCCTGAGGTTTGCAGTTGCAACGAAGGCTACTGGTTGGACTCGGACGGATTTACCTGTCGGCCCGTCTGCAATGCAGAATGTGAGCAAAATCACGGATATTGCTCCGAGCCGAATGTGTGCATCTGCAACAAAGGATACCGCATGTCAAACGATAGTAAATGTATGCCAGAGTGTAAAAACGGCTGCATCAACGGCACTTGTATTCTACCCAAGATTTGCACTTGCAACGAGGGCTACAGGTTGAACTTGGACGGATTTACCTGTCGACCCTTCTGCAACATGGAATGCGAGAACGGATACTGCTCTGAGCCGAACGTGTGTACATGCAATTCCGGTTACAGAAGAGTCGGTAACGACTCATCTCCGTTCATGTGCGAGCCTACTTGCAATTCCGATTGCGAGCGCAAAAAAGGTAGTTGCCTAACTCCTGACTGTGTCAAAATAAATTGTGATCCCGGCTACGAACTGGACATGAATCACTTTCCACACCGTTGCAAATCGAAGTGCCATCCTTGCATTTTCGGGACGTGCACGGCACCAGGGACATGCACGTGCGACCATGGTTATACAGCGGTGAACGCAAGTGTTTGCGAGCCGATCTGCGAGCCGAACTGCGGAACCGGCATATGCACTAAACCCGGATTATGCACTTGCGATTTTGGATACGTTTTTGATGAAACGAATAGAACGTGCAAGCCATACTGCTCGATACCTTGCGGATTAAACAAAGAATGCGTAGCGCCAAATGAATGCAAATGCTCCAAAGGATATCACAAAAAAGATGTCATATTTACTTTCGATCGTTCAAACATTTGGAATTATCCTTTTTTCAAAAATGAATTTTTTCTAAGAAGACCGTTTTTCAAAAAGGCAAGTATAGCTGTATAATAAGATATAAGCATTATTTTATTCATTATCGCCATAATTCTTGACACAATGTTTAAGATGCAATCATCAATGACAGTCTTAATCGTCACAAGAAAATAATCCTTTTTCTCAATAAGATTATAATTTTTTATAAATTTTTTTTTTAATGTCAGTTAAAAAGATTATTTTAATTAAATTATAGCTGTTCGCAATGAATGTTCGCAATGAATATTTATCAAGTTATGATTGATTAAATTATAATCATTAAAAAAAGTACTCGATTAATACGTTCCTAATTTTTTTTTGAGATTATGCACGAATTAGTTGAAAAAAATTTTTAACTTCACTTAAGATCTTTCGAAAGAAAGAAAAGAAAGTTTGAAAATTCCTGCTTAAAATAAATTTTTTTTAGAAATTCAGTTAGAATTTTCGTTCGCTTTGTTATCGTGATTAAAATGGCCACTGTATATTCGATTTTTTCATCATTGAGTAGAGAATACTAACAGTAATATGAGTAATATTCAATACGATGTGAAGATTGTACGTACATTAAAATTTTATATTGTGTTTCATCATACTATTGATTCAAAGCAGTTCTTAGGTTTAGAAGAGTTTATTATAATATTTTTAAACGACCCGTTAATCACAACTAACTTAAAAAAAACTCATTTGATCTAAATTAGCTCGTGTCTTACTGTACACCAATTTGCAACTTCGAATGCATCAATGGTAAGTGCACCGCACCAAACGTATGCACCTGCGACAAGAATTTTTATCCACGGTGGATCGACAATCATCCTCCTTTACCTGACAATTCGCATGTATTACGCATTTGTGATCGTCTCCCCGGACCTCCCTGTAATGAGTCCTCGTGCGGGGTTAAGGGGACATGTCATGAATCCGGCATTTGCATTTGCAATGACGGTTACGTGAGGGACACGAATGGTGATTGCGTACCCTTTTGCATCCCAACGTGTTCCAACGGCACATGTACGGCGCCAAATCGTTGCGAGTGCCACGACGGCTTCGCGTCACGAAACGAGAGCTTCTGCGAGCCAATTTGCGAAAGAGGTTGCAAGAACGGCGACTGTATAGGTCCAAATGAGTGCATTTGTCACGACGATTTCATATCGAACTTGAACCATCACTTAGGACCAGAATGCATCCCTGAATGTACTCGCAACTGTAGCGAACGCGGCAACTGTGTCGTCGACCACATTGACAATATTAACATCACCTACAAATGCACATGTCATCGCGGATGGACAGGGCAGGACTGTGATCAACCGACCATGTGCATGATGGTTATGCTTGACAATTACGAAGATCTCAACAGGTGAATTCAATTCTATTTACTTGCTTATTTTCCCATTTCTCGCAAAGAGCTATTCAATACTTTTCTAGACGAGTTTTGTATTTTGCAAATATCATTGCAGTACCACGACTCGTAATGATAGTGCAATCAATGTACCATTCTTCGAGGACATGTCATATTGTGAATGCGACAAGTCTATTGACAACGAAACATTATGCTTTAGGCAATATGAAGGCAATACGTCATTTATTAGCTGCTTGTTTAATAAAGGTATTTACAACTTAGAAAAACAATCACATTTTCAGTTGATAATGACAAATATTATTTTGTTAATTATTTATAAAAAAGTTTTAATTTACTAATGTGCTTTTAAATTTTTTTATTTTTACGTAACCATTTCAATAGTGTAACAGAATTTTAATAAGTCAAGAAAACATTATTTTTAATTCCTTTATTTTTAAAATAACTTTTACTCAATTATGTAAATTATATTAGATGTGGGAAAAAGTCTAACGGGAAAAACGCCACGAACTTTTTCCCATACCTAATATAAATATTAACGCAGTCAATATAACAAAGAATAAAGTTGTGTTGCACAAACTTTTCCAAATAATTAATTCTTCTAAGAAATTAGTAGACACATATTATTCGCAAAATATCAAAATTTTATTTTTCCATAAAAAAATCAATTAAACACTTCTAGTTCAATTTATAAAAACTTAAAAATATAGAACTAGCTTAGAAAAGTTCGAATAAAAGCTTGTGTGTACGCAGAAAAATATAAACGGATAAAAATAATATGAAACGTTAAAAATAGTATGATTTTTTTTATATATAATATAATTCTATTATAAAAAAAACCTCGAAAAAAATATTTGAATCGTTAGTTTCATTTTTACCTTCCATTTTGCAGATTTACCTTGTTACACGACATCTCATTATAATGCCTCCATTAACGGTGCCAAAATAGTTTGGTCTTTCGTGATAGTCACTATATTAATAGCCACAGGTTTAACAGCAGCAGCATATTTTATATATCGCAAACGCCAAAAGGAAAAATTCGCAGGTATTTTTCAAAATTTATTAATTTCACGTTTTAACAAGAATATAATAAAATATAATTGCGGCTTACTTTTAGCTATTACTAAATCGACATAACAAATGTCATCTTATAAATGATAAATAATTTCTGCGATATCATAAATTTCGCTTTTAAGACGCTTTCCTAATTTATTATAAATATTAAAACACATCAAGTCATTATTGTATTATATTTTATTAGAAAACGAGAGAGATAATTTGAAATATTTGTTCCAACAGGTCCGTCGGTTCACGTCTTTGTGCGAGAATCTTTCAGCACCGAAATTTTGTTGCAATAAGATCTTTGAATGAGATAGTTAAGATTGAACTGTAATAGTTATATAATAATGATGATAAATAGAATTGTAATAGTAATTATGAATTAGATATTTTAGTGTTCATATTCTGATGTAACATATTTTAGTGTCATCACATATCATAAGACAAAGATAAGTAATACTCATTTAGATAATATAATCGGTATTAATAATATTTTCATACTAAATCTAATCAAGTTGTTTACTTCTTTGAACATGTATATCAAGATGTTTTGATGACAATAAATGATGACAATAAAAATATAAAAATATAAATTCGAAAAACTGTTTCTCAAAATAGAATTCATCTAATACGAACGCTGTTATAATTGAGATAAACTTCATTGAAGTAAATTGCTAATATTGTCAATAGTGTCAATGAATAGTTTCGTGTGAGCAGGCAATGTAATATCAAGATATGACATAATTGAAACTGTTTAACACTACTCGACAATAATGAACATTCTCCAGATATTTTCGGCATGTATGGCCGCAATATCGGTCACCTCCTTTAGACTGCAATTACTGACCCAGTTGTAGCCTTGCCATCAGCAGTCAGCAGATGTCCATCGATGATAAGGCAGCAAAACTTTATTTCGCAATAAGATTTAACTCCAAACGAAAGACTAGAGGCGTGCTGGTCTCTCGTCGCCTTTATCCCCCCCCTCTCCCCCCCTCCCCGAATGTGAATCGATTATGGCGTGAATCGCTATAATTTAACACTCGGCAAACCAACACGCTCACTCGTGGCGCCGGATAAATTTATGAAGGAATACGCGTCAATTTCCAAAAGGTACGAGGGGCAGTCTTAGCGAGGAAAAGAAAGATGGAAACTAACGGCATCAGGTTGACCGATAAATTAATGGACATACATGCATCCGCCATCCCGGCACTCTCTCCAGAAAGAGAGGCCCACGGCGACTAACCCCGTGCTCTCGATCGACGTGATGTGGACCGACGCGAGGCGCCGCGACGCCCGTCGCGTCGGAGTAGCGGCCGCGCGCAGCTGCAGCTGTGTCGCTCTTGCCCCGCGAGGATCGTTCAGTGAACGAGGCGGAGCGGTTTCGAGCGGTGTCCGAAACGATCGGTGTCTTCTTGCGGTGCTCGTTGTGCAGTGTAGTTATCAAGTTTCGCCATCGAGCGATACGCGAGCGTACGCTCGTGCGAGCGCAGCGGACTCGCAGTGGTAATAACTTTTATTACACCGCCAGGTAGGAAGATACGGACGCACGTAGACGAACGCACGACGAACGCGACGTAAGGCGCTTCTCCCTGGGGCATCGACGGCGCGAAGGTGCGCCGGGGAGGTCGGGAGGGCGGGAGGGGAGGGCAGGCGACGGGGAAGGATGTCGATGCGCCGTCGGTGGTCGGTTTCGGGGGTTGATTCGCGCCGCGGGGGCGATGAGCGCGCTTCCCTCCGCCCTGAGACTGACCTCCTGCTGCTGCTGCTGCTGCTGGCTCCTGCTGACCTGTCTCGTCGTCTTCCTGATACCTGCACCCTGCACCAGCGACACGCTGCAGCAAATAATAAGCCCGGCTCAAAAACAATCGGTAGGTGATGATGACACGGCGGTGTACGAATCCAGCTATCTCGACGACGACGCCGAAGTATACGAGGACGAGCAGATAGCTACCGGCAATGGCGACCTCGACGAGGACTGGTTCGGAAATTTTACGGGTAAGTTAGGTCACGGTTCGTATATATTAACTGGATAATCACAGCAATCGATAGCAGGAGAATAACTGTTCAACGAAATTTTCCGACGGTTGGATTTAAATTAAAATTCGATAACGGCAAATTTTTTATAAATGCCTTGGTACACCATGGTAGAAATTCTTTCGAGTATATTTCTGATCGAAACGTCGATCAGAATTTCTATCTAAACTGATGAATGATGTATGAGTATTACAATTTGTAAGACGAAAAAAGACGCTGATATCGATATGATTACAGATTCGAACATTTTGAGAAAAGAAGCCAAGATTTATAAAATAGCTCGATGATAGCGTTGTGATGTTAATTCGTTACCTAGGTGATGTCGGTGAGAAATCATATTTCAACATCAAACATCGTATAAACTTGCTAAAATATAACTTTTTTAACGAATAAAAAAAATAATTTCTGTGCATTGATAAAAAATTAAATAATATCAAGAAATGTAAATACAAATATAAAGATATATGTGTATAAATATAGAAATTGAAGAAATATCACAAAGTAATGCCAAGTTTCTAAAAAGATAATTATTAATTAAAAAAAGATAATTATTATGCTAATCAAATTGTTGAAAGATTTTACAAGTCAAAAAATCGTTTGAGGAAATAAGATACAATTAGATGAAAATTAAATAATGTACAAGAAAAATATTATGAGAGAGACAATAAACGAACAGTAATAGAGAGAGTAATAGAGAAAATTATTATTACTATGCTTGAGTTTATTCAATAATTAACGTTCATTTAACATAATTTACAATCAAAATATGTTTGTCCTAGACATAACAATGCTCTATTTTCACGTAAAACAATAACGATCGACGATATATTTCAAAATTCTTTTCTTTTTGCTTGTACAATATACAAACACTTCCTCAGGAATGTTCATCCATTAAAGCATGTCTAAATCATCATTTTCTAATACATTTTCAAAAGTAATTAAATTAATTCGCCAAATATATATAAACGCAATTTTTAAGATAAAATTATGAAACCCATTTAATTTGATTTAAAATTAAAAATATGATGCTATTTTCAATGAACCATATAAAATATGGTTTTTTTATAAAAATAATTTTTTAAATTGTTCGAAATTATGATAAAGAAAATTTTTTTTTAGTAAATTGTTAAGTCAATTGTAATAATTATAAAATTTTTCCATTCTACTTCAAAAAATCATATATACTAATTAATGTTTCAATTAATGTTTCGTTCAAACCACATTTAAATTTTTATTAAATGTCGTATCATGAATATTCTTTTGCTTCAATGAAGATTTCAATTTTTTTGCGTCTATCTCATTTTGCTCTTCTTATACACACATTCTTATCTCTTTTCGATTTTATATTAAAACACCTAACCTATTACTTTTACGTTCTAAAGGAAATGAAAAGTGCCTCGAGCGATTTGTCTTAGTGCACGCGTCGATTTAATTAAAAAGGAAACATGTTCTTCTTGATTTTCGCGCCAAGAATGCCACCGGTATTGATTTTAATGGATGCTGCAAGCTCTGCGCGTTCTCTAAGCCCGCGTGTGTCAGTTGAACTGCACGTTGTGCCTACGTTTTCCTTAAAAGTAAAGCGCAGGGAAGAATAGTGCATTTTATGGCGTACATTTTTTGCTCTTTCATGCATTTTTTTTTTATTAGAAAAATGCAATCGGGTGGAATGGATTAACAGAAAGAGCAAAACTTAATTGCAATGGTTAGTTATAATATCAAAGTTGATAAATGACAAAATGAGATAAGAACATCAATTTTACTGCCTTTTACTTAAATCTCCGCCGGCAATATAGAATTTTTAAAGACACTAGATATTTTGAATTCAACTTCTATAATAATAAAATATAATAATAAAATAAAAACTCATGTTAAAACTTTGACAAATATACCAAAATTTTTTCAGATTGTTATATAATCTAGAATAATAAAAAAATCTCTGTTTCTCTGTAAGACTCAAGGAAGAGTTAAAATTTCATGTTGTTAATAAAGAGTTAATTTCCAAATTAAAAGAGTAAGCTACTCGAGAAATAAATTATTACATGCAAAATAATGAATTAGCAATTAGAGCGATATAAGTATGCTCATTAAAATATCTTTTCACTTAATTTAACGTGCTTTTTGGAACTTTCTACGGTTCTTGTTTAATTAATGTAATCCAAGATAATTTTAATGATTGAAACGCATAATTTCTTAATTATACTTAGTATATATAACAGCACATGCTAATCCATCAGACGTTATTAAAACTTTCCATTAAACTCTTCGTAAATCACGCGAATCTAAATTTTCGCTTGATAAGAGAATTTGATAAAGCACACGCGAACAGTAACGTGTACGCGTACAACGAACTTTAATAAGTATAAATTTAAATGCAACTTGCTAAAGAAATCCAGTTGAGGCCATGCATTTTCAATCGCAAAACTGAAGAAGTACGCTATCATCGTAAAACGGAACATCGTATTGCACGGACGCTATTATCCGCAAGACAATGAGGTCTGTAATATTGAAATCTCTGCATTTGCATACGCGTCCATAGCGCCGCTAAATGACACGAAACACATTTATCACGCACAACTGTCATTAAATAAGCAATTTATGTGTGTTGATCCGAATAGCCTGCGCAAAAGAACGTCATAATCTTTACAAATAAAGATATCTATATATTTAACATTGCAAATAAATACGCACACGCACGCACGCACGCACGTACACACACACGCACGCACGCACGCACACACACACACACACACACACACACTCATTATTATTATTATCAGAATGTAAAATAAAATATCAACAAACTAAAAATGCTGAAGGATTCAATATAATAAAAGAATTTTAATCTTCTTATATTTGTTAATAAGTAATGTATAATTAAAATAAAAATAGATTTGTGGCTTTAAGAATAAATCAAATATTATATAAGTAAATTATCTGTATAATGATCTCCGTAATTATTAATACGTTAATAATACGCTTATAAGAAGATAAGGTATAATCAGCAAACAATTGGAATAAACTTATCAATTATGAAATTAACTGCAAACGTTTTGACTCTAGATTTAAATTCTCTTTTAGTGTGGAAGTTAAATGCAAATTACAATATAGTAGTCCAGACTCGAAATCTTTGCAGTTAACTTCGTAAATTGGTAAGTATATTATAATTGTTTGCGAATTATATCTTATAAATATATCTTATAAATATATTATTGAAGACTAACTGAAAAGCAACTTATATTGATGTAATTTGATGTAATAAATTATAACAATTATAAGTTGAGAGAATTTGTCTTATTTAAATATATATAAAGAATATATCAGTTCACATTTTAAGGAATATTCGATTTTACGAGGAAATTTACGCATATTATAGTTTAAAAGGAGTTAGCAATTGCAGTTTAACCTGTTACAGCGAAATCAACAAAGAATACTGTTTCAATAGTCTAACAGTGAATTCAACAATAATAAATAATAACAATAATAAATAAGTTGGCGCGCTGCCAATTAGATATATCTAAAATCTACAATTGAATTATATAATAAATCGTACAACTTAGAATCATTTGCGTTGTTCCGAAACTGACATTCTAATCATATTATTGCAACATATATAACAGAAAAATACACAAATTTTATTAATTCTTTTGTTTTGATTAATTACAGTCGATGTTAGTAGGGAAATATATTAAAATGTTTCTAAATTAATGAAAGCAATTAAATTTGTTATAAACCCATATAAACGTAATTTTCCTACAAAAGATAAATTATTTTTCTATTATTTATCTTTTATGTCGCAACGCTCTAAATATTTATAAAACAGTATTGTAAAAAAAATAAACCGTAATAATTTTAAAATGTATATTCAATCAAAAAAAATTTATAACGCAAATGTAAATTCTCAGTTTTATAATTATTTATTTTATCGTGTATCAAGAATTCTTTATGTATCGAAAAATCATTTAATATATAAAATGAAAATTAATTATTCATTTGACTCTTTGCAGAAAAAGGACGGTACTTGGGCTCACCTTGCGATGTCATATCCTCGTGCAATTCCGAGCTACAGCACGTGTTCTGTGATTCAATCACTGGCCTCTGTGAGTGCGAAAAGTTCTACCCCGTTCGTCTCGGGCCTACCAAGGGATGTGCCAAACGTATGTAAAAGCTAGCAACTAGTTACCCTCACGCCTAACAAGTAGGTCGTTCCGATATCATAACTTCCATGGTAACGGTCGGTGAAAATAAATGTTCGCGCGCTCCTGAATGAAGTCCGGCATGAAAAGACTTTTGTGCACTCGTTTATTTTACACAATGCAAAGCGTGAGAATCGTAAATGAATTTTTAAAACTATGGTAAGTGAGTTAAATGTTTATCTGATATTATTAGAGTCCGATCGAAATTTTTATCCACACTGAACCGAAACACTCGAATACATGTCAATTTCAATTAAACAGAAAAAAAAAAAAAAAAATAGAAATTTTATAAAAGCTATATATATATATATATATATATATATATATATACATTACAATATATACTTTTTCTTCATCAATATATACTTCATCAATATATTTTTCTTCATCATAATTTATTGAAACAATCGCCGAAATCGAAAACTGAAATTTCGGTTGTGTGTCAATTTTGGCCAAAGAATATAAGTACTTCTTCTTTATAAATATCATAATTTAATTATTGAAACAATAATTACACAAATTAAAATTAATATTTATAAAAAAGAGTTATATGGTTTCAAACTGTCAAACTGACACGTAATGTATTCGTTTTCAATTTTGGTAAAAATTTTGGTCTAGATATTATATCAAAAACATCAGAGATTTAAAAAATAATAAATTAATAGACATCATGGAAAACATTTCAAGCTACAATATAAAGTTATAAAACTCTGAATTAAACAGCGTTTTGTTAACAATTTGAGAAAAGATTTGAAGCCATATCGTACATTTAAATAAATGAAACTTTAAATTCCTATTGAATAAAAGATATGTTCCTCAATAAGTAAGTTCGAGTTATTGATTCTTTCAGCCAAAAAGCTCGGAGAGCAGTGCTTCTATCGTGCGACGTGCACTTTTGCGGATCAACATTCAACGTGCACGCAGGTTCAACACAATGCAGTATGCGATTGCGAGGAGGGATATCACAGGGTTGCTCTGTCTAGGCCTAACAAGAAGGTTTTCTGCGCGGAGGGTATACTATTTATCTTTGACATTTCTCTTGATCACATCTATTCTATACTTTGTAATCCGATCGCGAGATTTTTGTAATTAAAAATTCCGTCGGCATAATATTGATTTTTATTACCTACTTTAATTTATAAATAAATTTAACATTTATTAATCTAACATTTAATATATTCGGCCAATTATTGCAAATATTGAAATAAATTTCGCGATTGGAGCGAAGTAATATACTTTAATATCTCTTTCGATCCGCATCGTGTCATGTCCTTCTTTAATTCGTCTTAATCTGACTCGATAGATTTGGTGCTGATAACTACGGACATTCCTACCCTACTCTGCATAGCATCGGGGATAGCCATCTTTACGGGGATGATATGCTTCGTACTCAAATTATTCAGTAGGGCGAGGTATTCAAGGCCGCGGCATTACGCCAATGCCAATCATGCGCCACCTATGCTGTTTTCCAGTGATACGGGTAAATAATGACCAATTATTTCCGGCATTCTACAAAGTCTGGTAGATCAGAAAATTTATAGTTATTTTAATCACGAAAAACACGTTAGCTCTGGACTGAAAAAAATCGCTAGTAGTAATCTGTTTCTGCGAATTTCCAGCGATGTGGATAAATAACGATCAATTAATTCGAATATTCTACGAAAGGCAAGGTCTGATAGATCAGAGAATTTAAAGTTATCGCAATTACAAAAAAAAATGTTAGCTATTTAGAAGATATTAATCACAAGTATAAATAATCTATTGTTAGGATTTCCTTTAATAATTGTTTGTTAGAATCGATAACATATATTATAGTATTTCATTTTTTCAAAATGAAAGAAATTAAAATTTGAAGTATTTGTGTTATAATTAAT
>Ga0157364_1003516_pt1 | contig 15208 bp, 7 predicted proteins | sample AttsexASBM2_FD_111476 | JGI IMG/M metagenome (GOLD analysis project Ga0157364, IMG submission 111476) | Fungus gardens microbial communities from leaf cutter ant in Ribeirão Preto, State of São Paulo, Brazil - Atta sexdens ASBM2 | ecosystem: Host-associated > Fungi > Mycelium > Unclassified ... | reverse complement strand
TTAAATACGCTTTTAATTTTAACTAATAAAGTTGAATGTCGGCAAAATGTATTTCATCTTTATAGCCAACTTTTATCAATAACAGCAAAGTTTGAATCAGCAACTGATATTTAATTGATATTACTAATTGTAAGTCGTGTATATTAGGAAAAAAATGACAATAATATCTAAATACCAATAATATCTAAATTTCAATGGCTAAACTTAACTGTAAGAGTTACCGCCTTAGCATTGCTAATCTCTAGCTATTATAGACAAAAAACATTCACTCTGTGGTATGAAACTTTATTAGCTGGAATTAAAAACATATATTAGTATAGGCAGTTAAGAAGATGTCAGATGTAAGCTCTGCAGTAAAGTAGCATTCAGCTAAACATCATATATCTCTAGTAGAAAAAATTTCTACAATATATAAATTTCTATAATATATAAGTGCAAATAGCTAATTTTAGCTTAAACATCAACAACATTAGGTGTCCCTATTTTAAAGACAGTTTTAACTACCACCGCTATATATTAACTCCTAATATATAGTTAATCCTTCTTTTCCGCGTAGCATCCAATTTGAGCATCCTAATTATTTGCTGATCTAAACAAAATTATTTTCAGATCTATATCTAGCTAAATTTTTATATTTCAACAGAATCGGTTCTTTCCGTGTAATATATATAATAGTTTTATGAAATATATTTTGTTACATTGGCTTTAGTAACACGTACATTGATTTTATCATGTAATATTATATTCCATTCCCAACTAAATTCGTCGAGAAGAAACTCTGACGCGAGAAACCATAACGCGGATGGTCTGAAAATGTTCGCCATTATATATGCGTCGCACAAAGTTCCTTCTTCGGCAGGCAGGCTTTTGTGAACGATGATTAAGCGATTAAATGATCTCCAGGGCGCTAATGTAATCCGCATTAACGCGAGAGATCAGCGAACAAATTGCGTATTATACGTGAGATCTCGGCTTTCCCCCAAAACGGTAATTTCCGGAGCAGGAGCAGCTTAGGCTAATGTAATGTGTCTTAATGAGGGACGATATTACACGCGCGTGAGGCCCTTCTTGTTCACTTAAATCACTATCAACGGTGCCTGATGAGGAAATTGGTATACTCCGTTTCATCATAATTTCAACGGATTTGTTCTGAGTATGACATAATGCAATTTGACGTAACTTGACGCGCAAATATACATTTGCATAGCATAAATAGGCTTGTGCTCGTTTATTAATACGTATCACATTTGACGCGCGCGCGACATTATTCGAAAATTACGCAATACGACCTTCCCTCTATGATAATTTATTTATATACTGTCTTTTCCTCACCGTCTTTTCCTCATTTATAAAGTTTAAACGTGAAACATCGTGATAACAAGTTCAAATTTTGTTAAGTAAAATTAAAGTTAATATTAACTGAAAGCTCCTGGAAGATAGAGATTAAAATCTGTTAGATGAAAATGGAATTAATTCAACGATCTTTTTAGTTTAAAATTAATTGTTGCGTTAATTTTAATTTCTAATTTTCAATTATTAGTTTTCTGGAAATTATTAAATAAATGTTTACAATATTTTTATTATTTACTAATATCTCGTTTTTATTCCGTCTGTTATTTGACTCTTATGTAAGTATTTATGTAACTCTGTTATTATAGCCATTCTTTTATGCAATACATTATTAATATTATTATAAAAAAACTTATTTCATTACGTCAATTTTGAGAGCTAACAGTCTTCCGTTTTATTTTACAAAATTTTGTTTATTCCAAACAATTTACAGGTATATCGAACATATCGATCTTCCTTTCGTTGAACGAAAGACATTTAATGTTGCCAGAATATATGACGGAAGTACTTAGCTGAAAAATGCTCACAAAAATGAATCGAATTTTCTGATGGTAGATAATTCTGACAGAACGGGAGTTCGGAGGCTGTAGAGCTCAGCTCATTTTATTGGATCCCCGGGTTATCTTGGCCCGGTTCGAGAAATAATGCCATCCAGTTGAACCTTCCCTCTGTTTGTTTGAGTTGTTTGACGAAGAAAAACGACACTCGCCTTCGCAAACTGACGCTGGCAAGCTGGCTGGCATGGATTCCTATGTCTTCCGGATTCTCGTACGTCATGATTGTCACGAATTTATCGCGCAACACTGGATATCGAATTAATACAAAATCGAAAATATAGACAAACCGATTATTTGAACGACTATGTGTCGTATCTCTCTCTCTCGCTCAGTTTCTATAAGCCCAATGTATTTGCGCACAAAAAAAGCTTTTCTGCTCGCATATTTTCAGTAATCTAGGCTTGACGTAAGAGCTCTTACATATTTTCCATCCTCCCATCACGGTGAAATGTAAACCGTAATAGTATTGACAATTTCATTTTTTTAAATAGTATAAGTTTGATATATTTTTCTCAAACCCAATATAATAAATTCGACATACGCAATAAATAATGGAATTAATGGAATTTATTCGTAACAGTTTTTTATAATTTATTATTGAAAATTGCCTAAATAAAAACAAATAAAAACAAATAAAAGAAAATAATTTTTAATATTAATCTTATTCTGAATTTTAAACATTGTGTGATAATATTTTCGCTACGAACAATCATTTTCTAAGCATTGTTATAAAGAAAAATGTTTCTCGTTGAAACCTGTATAAATAGATATATATGTCTTGACGTTTGATGTATTTCTCTGTGTCAATAAAAAAAGATATAGTCTTTAATAGATTCGCACCCCTTACAAAAATAATGTATAGCGTGTAGACAAAGATATATCGCAAGTGACGACAATGATCTTTCCATCACCACAATATTTCTTGATATAACTATTTATTCGAGATTCTTTAGACATTTATCATATGTCAAGTATCTCAAATAAATTCGATCAAATATGGAAAAAGAAACTATAGCTAATATTATCAGAAATTGAATGAAAAATATACCCTTAATATATATCTGAATAAAAGAATACTCGGAGATATTTAAATAATAAAAGCAAAAATAAGATTCAATAAAATTATGAATTGCTTTTTAAAATAAAAGATATTCTTTTAAAAAGTTCTTCATATAAAGTATCTTGTTACATTGTTTTTAATAATAATTAGTAACACTATATGTGATATTTTATTAATAAAAAATTACATAAATTTTAAATATGTTTAAATATGAATAAACATGTATAAATATGTGAATAAATATTTTCTGAATATCTGGAGTTAATTATTTCAATGTTTTAGTCAAACAGAAACCGTTAATACTGTGATTTGTACCAACAGTAAATAATAATCGGCATAAATATAAATATAAATATATGAATAAATATAAATATATGAATGTATGAATATATAAATCTCACTAATAATTAATATAATATGATAAAATAATATCAGTATTTGAAATGTTGTTGCTACAGTTGTTAAGGAAAAAATTCTTATTCACATATAATCAAGTAAAAAGTTCGCATCAAAATTGCACTGCTGCGCTCTGATCGCGATTCCACAATATTCTACAATAATTTATTAAGAATGTTAGTTTTTAGATACGCGAGATTCTAATAAAGAGAGACAGTTCACCAAAGTGATCGAGTAAATAAGGCCTTATTAGGAAGTAGAGATCTCACAAAGAGAGAGAGAGAGAGAGAGAGAGAGAGAGAGAGAGAGAGAGAGTCACGCTATCATGACGCTATAATGATAGCGACTCGAGAGAGAACTCTCTACACGCTCTTTGACAATCTTCTCCGTCCCTTTTCTAGACCGCAAAGAGGTCATTTGAATCGTCCATAAAAGAATATTTCGAAGTTCTCCGCTGGCGGTATTGGATAAGACGAGAATATTGAATTTTCCTCAATCGAATGCCACTCTAGATATATCCAAAATAATGTTTACCGGAGCCAATTTCCAGCGAAGGTGGAAAGACGCAAAAGGGTGTAATTTTACTTTTGACCGCCAAGTTTCTTTCTCCAAGACGTCGCTTTTGATGTATCAAGACTGCAACGATGCTTTTGACAAACAAATCGACCTAGACGGTAAAGGGCTGCAACCGCGTCGTTGCATTCCCGCGTTGAATTTGCCGTTGTAAATTGCGTGATTCCATTGGCAGTTTGCCAATGCAGATATTTCTGTTACCGAAACAAGATTCAAAATGGAATTTTAATTTTCGTTTAAACCGTTCGTTTTTATCATCAGTTTATTCATGAAATATCTTAAATTTCAAGAAATAAGATTTATGAATAAAATTAAAAAATAATCATTTAAATCTGTTAGAAAAATAGATGATGATATCTAGATGATGATGTCACATAAATTTAATCTATGTATAGTAATATTTAATAAAAATTTCGTTCCCTTCTCATTTAGTTTTTAGTAAGAATTATTATTTAATTTATTATTTAATTAGATATATTCCAGATATAGATACACTCTAGATCAAAAGTTAGGAAATACTTTTAAAAAATTGACATTTTTTTGGATTATTTACTCAACTATTCATAATAACATATTTTTTTAACTATAAATAATAATTCTTCAGATCCAATAACAGTTATTGGATTTGAAGAATTATTATTAAAAAAAATTGTAGATATTTCAAGTAATTCCAAAAATGTCAATTCATAAAAAGTGTTTCCAAGCTTTTGGCCTGGAATGTATATACACAAAAATAAACTTAATAGAGAAAGGTCGCCGTCATACTTCAATTTTAGAAAATATTTCTTAAATAAAAATTAAAAATAAAACAGAAATATAAATACAAACTAGAAAATTGTATCTTCTATTAGATGATACAGACATCTAGAAGTATAAAAGTAAATATTTTTAAAAGATAATTAAATTAAAGTGAGAACATTTTCATTTAATCTATAGAATTGTATTGTTAAATATATTTTTTTAAACTATTTGATATATATATATATATATATATATATATATATATATACATTCATTTTTATACATGAAATACCCCGAACAGCACACAATATTTATAAAATATTTTCGAAACATTTATAAGTATGTATTTATAAAACTTATTTTAAATATTATGAAATATTTACCATAAATTTTGTAGTAAATGCTACGGAAATATTTAATAAGACATTATAATTCAAGTAAAAAATATTTATCAGAAATATTTATTTATATTTATTATAAATATTTAGTCTATCTTTTAATAATATTTCGAATAAAGCTTTATATAAAATATGTATAAAATATTTATATAACATTTCAAAAAATTAATAATAATAAATATTTATCATAAATATTCTGTCTGGGATAAATTTCAATTCTAGTCTTACAGAGATTATATACAATATTTGGTTACATCCTTAAAACGATCTTAAAATAAGTATCAACTATGAATAGCGATATAAGTCTCACGATTTGTCATATTTATCTGAAACACCATTCTCTATACATCACGTAATCGTCTGATTAATGCTTTCTCTTGTGTGTTCCGTGAGAATAGTCTCCGAGTTCGCTCAGGAGTTGGGCGCTGCGATGGAAAGCCACTCGGCAAACGTACGACGTCTGGTTGACGAATTTCGCGGTCGATCGAGCGATTCAAGAATTGATGTCGGTGGTATGCGACGAGTTTGGGAAAGTTTGCTGCGGCAGGTTGAGGCGGATGCAGCTTCCCATCTCGATTTGGCCGCGGTGCTGCAGCAGCAATTATCGAGGCCCACTTTAGAGGCGAGCTTTCACCGAAAGCTGCAATCTAGAAAGGTGAGAATATTTTTTTCTATGCAAGTTTATGTAAGTTTTTAATACCTACGCTCATTTATTATATATTATTATACAATAACTGAATTTGTAATATTCATTTCAAAATAATTTCATTAGATGACACAACTCATTATATATGCGCTTACGATTTCTTTATCTCTCTAAGTATTCCTTTTACTGTGATAATGTATTAACGTCAGTATACCATTCTGCGAAATTGCAATTGCAATTTCAAACTATTTAAAGATGCTTCACTCGCGATAAGGCTCTCCTCTCGTTGCTCAGATATCGAGTCACGGAGAGGAGACAAGTTCGCTGCAATTGACGAACGTAGCCAGTGAAGTTTCCCAAGCGATTCACTCGATTATTTGATTTCGACAGTACGCGAATGGCATTTCAATCGGACTGTGTTTGCTTTCGGAGCGCGTCATCTCATCCGATTTCTCACACCGTACGCGATCTACATCGTATATCGTGTTCTTCAGGTATTCGCCCATCGTGATGCTTACGAGCAGGTAGTTAGCAAGACGGAGGAGAAGTTGCAGCGTGCCAGATTAGATTACAAGCGCGCCTACGCCGCGTTGCTAACCAACGAGGCCGGCGGCGGCGCCGAGCAGGAATTGAAGCGCGCTTACTTAGAGTCGCACAACGCCTACATCCTCCAGCTACGCGCCACGAACGCTATTACTGAGCGCTATCAGTGCCATTGTTTGCCAGGGCTGCTGGGTGAGATTGCAGAGGTCTACGAGGAACTTTGTGGATTGGCCTGCAAATGCGTTGCCGGGATCTCGGACGCTGCCGGAGAGCGATCCGGCGAACAAGCCAAACGTTACCAGATTGTAGCCAAAGAGGCACAGGCGGTTATACCGTCTAACGATTTACAGGTATCACGAAAGGATTTTGCTCAAATACCTAAATCTAAAAATGTAGTTAAATACAGATCTGAAAATAATTTTATTGAAGATTCAAAATAATATCACAAATTATAGAAATCAACCTTAAATGGTCCAGCTGGATCTTAAATGCTTCTATGATTCTGTGTGAATTTATACGCTACGTATGTAGTCCTTTTTGAAACGCGCGCCGAAATGATTTTTCTACTAAACTACCGATGACTTGACTAGCAATTTTCACAATTTTTTAATGCTTTTTCGCATCTTCGAAATGATCTTAATTATGCTGAGTGACATATTAAAATCTGTAAATAATTAATTCTTATTGCGAAAAATATTACGTATCAATCAAAATAATATTTAAGAAATTCAAGCATGGTGGACAATATTGCAAAAATTTTTGTTCTAGCAATCAACACGAACTACGTTTATTTTGACACACAGATCGACAAAATTATTTTTATAACTATGTAACTAAATTTTTGGCAATTACTTCAGCAAAACTTTATTACTGTATAAAGAATTATCTTTTAGAAAAATCTTTTTGTCCTAAAATCGTCAATTTCATTTGTACGGAAAAAACGGGTTTGAACTATCTAAAAATGTAACTAAATACAGAAAATAGTTTTGGATCTGAAAACTAGGATCTGAAAATAATTTTGATGCATCATTAAAATAATTGTGTGAGAAACAAAATTATCTTCAGATCTGTTATTTAGTTAAATTTTTAGATACTTCAACAAAACCTTCTTCCTACGTATATTCGCTTTTTGAAAAGAATTATTGAATTCGTGAGACAATGAGGAAAACACATATATATTCATTCCAAAAAGTGATCTTATAGTTATAACGAAAATTATCTAAGTACGAAAAATTAGCTAAAATAGATAAATTTCTAATAAAATATTGAATATGCGATATTGGATAAGCATTGCATGTAATCATATAGATGACAGAGATATGTGGAATTTAAATTTGTGCTATAAATTCTATGATACATAATTTTCTATCACATACAAAAAACAGCGATAATTCTAGCTGAAGCAGCAAAATATTGTTTTGCGTGTGTGAGAAACATATACTTTCTTTTTTTTCTTCTTTTTTATTTCACTGTGATTTAAAGTGTTCCATCATGATAAAAAGAAAATATTTTTATTTTGTTGAAAGAAATAATACAAGAAACTTGTACTCACTATTATCATCGGGAATAGTCACCTAGGATATTTTTACACACCAGTGGCAAAAAAAAGTTAAATACGATGTCATTCCAAATGTGTCCAACAATCTGTTGACGTGTAAACGTTTTTCCTGTCGGTCCGACAATTCTCAAATATCTAAGCCAATACCACTATATATTCATAATTGCACAAGAATGTTCACTCAATTTGATAAGGACCACTCCGAATGCGATCTGAAGTAATTGCGACAAGTTTTAATCTAACGACGCGTAAACAGATGATGAAAGATGATAAGAACATATGTAATGTAAATTATGTATCCACTGAAGATGGTTCCGTTGAGAATCGAAACGTTTAGAAGATTTTTGTAACAATATATTCTTTTGCACCGATAATGTGCTCATTTAGCCCTTATATGAATTTATTATTGAATTTATCAGTTCACTGAGTTTTTAAAGTTTTTAAATTTTAATTTCAAATATAAAATATTGTTTGAAAATTTGAATGTATATTGTTTAACATATTCATTTTCTTTCTTTTTTAATAATTATTCTTTACGAATCTTTAAATATGCAACTCCATCGAAAATCCATAAAAAAAGTATTATATTAATTAAAATTTTTATTTTTTTTTAATACTATCATAATAAACTACTAATTAACGTGCTTATTCCATATTTAATATTTATTTGGCTTCTATTCACTTTCTTCAGAAATTTATGAGTAAATCCATAATGTTCTCAAATACTAATAAATCGAAAAATCAATATACAACAAATTAGTAATAATAATGATTTTAATTAAGATATAAAAAGGTAATCATTTATACAAAAAAAAGATCAACTACTCTCAAATTAAAGCAATATCTGTGGAACTTTCAAATTGATAATTAGAGAAAAAGAAACACGCAATTATCTCTAACTTATTCCTCTTTCACGAGATTAAATCTCTCAAATCGGTGAGCATCTACCGTGTCAATCTCGCGACTCGATACGTCAAGCGAAACCGATCGATCGTGCACAGATACGATGCCCATGACGATACGATTATTCCGGACATATTGATCACGCATAGCAAATAGACGTACCAAGCATATATCCAATTTCGGGGCGGTGAGGTGTCTGATTGTGGATTACGATCATCGGTATTCCGAGAAGAGAGACACAGAATGAAAACAGGGCTGCCTGATTAAAGCCGGTCATATTCACTGTGAGAGCATCTAGGATATTGGCTGCTCGAGATCGCCGCGTTTGTGTACGTTTATTCGCGCGTGTACATGTATGTACGGTGAGTTAACTTGTTCGACTGACCAAACGTGCTGATATTCATTGATTTGTCCTCCTTGAATTCGTCGGATAACAGGCTCTCGTCAGAAATATCGGTTTGTCACTTAGGCCCGGATTTCATTGTTTGATTAATTTGTAGTTATTCTTAATCTCACTTAACTTAATGATAATATAAAAATTATGTTTTTCTAGCTGTGATTAAGCATTAACTAACCGTTTTGTAGGTAAGTTTAAAAGTTACTCTCCAGACAATATGCAATATGTAAAAGACGTCTTTATGATCTTTTAGATAGCTTTTAAATATACGTTCCAAAAGATGTCCTCATGACGTTTTTTAGACATGTATGTTGTCTGGTCATTATTATCAGTTTAATGAGTATGTAATCACAATTAGAAAAATACAAATTTTATATTATCATCAGGTTAAGCTTAACTATAAGTTAACCAAAAAATGAAAAACTGGGCTTTAAACGTATATTCCTATCTACATCGCAAGAGACTATTAATCCAGAGACGATGACAGTGATACGATAAATACTTTTCTTCGAAATTTCATCTCGCGTATATCATCGTGTAGTTAAGGTCTTTAATTCGGGACGATTGATATATGATTTGCAATGAAAAAATATATTAAAGTTACATAATACATGTCTCACATAAATTTGCAAAATGTGCTACGTTGCATTATATCATTCTATTTTCAATTTACTCGGTTATTTCGTTCGCGAATGTATTTTATTCGATGGCGTTTTACTTTCTTTCATTTTTGCGTTCATCAGTTATAAGACGTAAATCAAATCGTCATAAATGGTAATGTAACGTTATTTAAGGTCTTGGCGCGAAACCTATCCGCGAACGCGACGCCGCGGAAGCCGCCGCGACGCCTGTACGTCGCGCCAGCACCACCCGAGCAGATACCGATGGAGAGAATCAGTCAAATACCCACACTCAGGGACGAACTGGTACCAACGGGCACCAGTACACTCCCGCTCATGGAGGATCTTAAACATGAGTATGATAGTCTCAACCAGGAAATAGGTCGTTTGCAAGATGCTCTGGACGCTCTCGTGCGGATACAGCGCAAGTACGTAGTTATTTTTAATGCAATCGTGTATTTGTAACTCGGCAAATAAGCGTAAAACGAGCGTACAACATCTCTCTCGTGTCAGTCTGTAGCATATAATTTTTCTAACACACATTGTCTGCCCAGCAATTTTTTTGTGGCGTGTACGCACAGTAAAATTTTTATCATTATTATATAAATATATGTATAATGAGAAATGTATATGATTAAATATGATTAAATACTTTATTTTTATGAGTAGTATGAAATGTACATTTTTTACTTGACGTTGTTCTAGCTACTTACATTCATTTAAAATTTTATGTTAAATATTTGATTATGTTAAATGTGTAGATATTTATTTTTCACAAGCATTTTAAAAAGTTAGCATTCCAAAACGTTCTTTTTTTTCTCCGAGAAAAATTTTATTCGTAATATACATATATATTATAATATAATATAATTTGTAGAGTAAAATCTTCCTCGGAAAGGACGTTTTGGAATGCAATCTTAATAGCATTGATTATCATTATGTTAGTCAACGTGTTAATTATAAATAAAACAACACATTTTATTTTTGCAAATTTTTTCTTTTACTTGGATTTTGCTTTATGTTTTACAACAAAAATTTTTGTTCCTGTCAAATTTATAATGATTTATTTCACGTAACTTATTACAACGTAGTAAGTAAAAATTCTTGTGAAATATTTTTGACGAAAATATGTATAAATTTCATTATTTTTATTATTGAATATGCATTTTCCATCAAATTTTTATTATACTGAAAAAAATTCTAAACTTTAATAAATAAGTATAAGATAAGAAAAGAAATAAATCCACTCGATGTGTAAACACAATAATTAAATGAGTAAATAAGTCCAAAAAAAATGAGTAAAAAAAGGATTTTAATTTAAACTAGTACATTATCTCACAATTATTCACAATTAACTAGTTAGTCGAACCATTAATTTAACTTGACAATTTTTTTTTTTGAGTAAATATTTATTTACGGTAAGTACATATTTAACACTATTCAATAAATATTCATTAAAATTTAGTACATTTTTTCTCAATATACTCTCTACCCAAAAAGTTAATCAAGATTGTTTCTTGACTTTCGAACGTTTGTTACCTTTACAGCTATATTTTTTCACAGTCAGTATGGTAGCTCGCATGAAAATACGTCAGTTTTTTAATCTTTTAAGGTGAAAAATATGGACAAGAATTATTTTATCACTTCCCATTGCAGGAGTGCCGAGAGTAATCTTTACACGAAAGTAGCTGAACTACAAGAAGATATTTCTTTGAAGCGTCTCGACCTCGGTGTTGCGCAACTGCGTCTAGCCGCAGTGCAAGCACAGGTAAGCACGTTCTTTATTCCCTTTAATTATAATTACCGTCATATTACGCAGCGTCCGTCGCACGTTTATTATTTTATTCATCTCTAAGCCTGACATGCCATATTACTTGATTCATCCCGTTGCAAAAAGCGTACTCATATTTATTATACAACTTGCGCTTTTTAAAACGCAATCCCACGAGCTATATACCATTTATTGTAATAGCACGATTCGTGAAAAATAAGATACACATTCAAATGCGATTCTGTTATAAAACTCTCTTGTGGAATATAACAATAGTAATATATGTTATAGAAACACAATAGTGAACACAAAATAAATAATAAATATAAATCGTGAAGTGAAATTCGGTTCAATTCTACTAGGATAGATAGTTCTGTATTAAATGACTCTATGTTCATGAAAATGGATCAGAGGCATCTATCTTCCGAGTTCTCCCCATTTCATCCAATTTGTTCGACCACGCGTAGCATCGAGAGCCTCATCTATGTATACAGTATACAGGATGGATGCATCGGTAAAGAGCTACTCAATTGTTCGTTATTAACTTAAAGTGAAAATTGCACTATCCAGAATTGATAAAAAGGTCTGTTAAAGCTAATGAAATTGCCATTTATTAATCATGTGTCTTCAATAACTAATTAATGAGACAATATTGAAAACTGATAGCAGCGCAATATCATGTTTACAAAATAAATTATGTCACATTATACTATTAGCTATAAATATCACGAGCAAATCTAAATTCGTTTGTTAAAATATGTTGACAAATTGGATTTGTCATTCCACGGATAATTCAATTTTGTCAATATGTTTCTAAAATAGATTATCTAAATACAACAGTTTGAAAAAGAGAAACAAATATATTCGAAAAAAGAAATAATGTTAATCTGAAAAGGATTAAATTTTAAATTATAGCTGATGAAGTAATTTCAGTATACGCGTATGGAAAAATATCGCGCGCGGTGAATTGTTTACGGTCCGCTCGCCTCGGAGACGCGATTTCTTGGTGTGCGTGACAAATATGAACGGTACACTTTTTAAAAGTTTTCTAAGTAGGAGGCTTGTCTGTGGCCATTCACTAGCGATTGGTCATTCACTGATACGCTTTAGCCTAAACACCGGATAAATACTGGCGCGCGCAATCGTGCGACATGCGCCTTTGCAACTGGGTCATCGGCGAGCACGAGCGTCTGAAAATCCATTTCTGGCCTCGTCGAGAGAGAGTCCGTCTATCCAGGTCAGGCGAGCAGGATCGTCGCTGTCTGACCGCGCGCTGCCGTTTTACCACCGCTCATCGTAATATCAAATCGTGATCGCGTCCAGTCTGAAGAATGGGATGGACTACGTTACGTACGCGAGTCGTTAGTATTTTTTTCTTCTGGTGAATTATGGTTCCGAGCACGCTATATCACAAGAGTGCTGCATGATCCAGTGGACTCGCTCGACGACTACATCACGAGCAGACCGCCCTGGTTGAAAAGTGCTTAACAGTGCTCCTAATATCTATGATTATTAAGAACATTAACATTTGATTATCTGGTGATATTAGTTCATAATGATATTATTACACAATATTATTATTCATTGATTTTCATTATATTTTAAATTAAATCTACATGATTTTACGTTTGGTCGTAATATTAACTAAAAGTAATTGAAAAATGTATATTAATGTATTAATCAAGTTTATATAACGATTAAGGATATAGGGAGGGATTGTGTTATTAAACGGATAAGGAGTTACTTATTCATTGTAAAGTTGAGCACAAAGAGGCTAATGTTACGACAGAGAACAATGGCCGAGTATATTCTCAATGACCACGGGGATCAATGAAAATTGACATGCATGTATTGTCAATGAATATATTCCTACAGTTGAAAACGAATCGCAGTGATATCTTCTTTAGAAACGTTTCAACCAGGGTGGTATATTGACGCATTCGTTTTCAGGTTACGTGTTGCTAAGTGCGTATTGCGACAGAGATGAAACTCTTAATCTCTGAATGAAAAAACTCTCATCCTTGTATCTTGTAGAAAATATAATAATGCAGCTATAATCATCATTTAAATGCTTATAAAAGAATCGCATTTATGCTCCATAGATATTATTTTTTTGGATAACATTAATAAGAACTGTTGTTCACGTTGAGATTTATATGCAGCAATTGTCGGCGACTATTTATCTCATTTGAAAGCCTCGGAATTTTTAATTAAAGGACATATTTGTCGCTAAATCGTGCGTGAATAAAACATACATAATCTCGTTGTTTTGCACGCGATGATTACTATTGATCAGATTAATATAAATAATAACTACGGAGGAATCGATGGGATAATACTCCCCACGTGGATATAGATTAAACTCACCCTGAGTCACGTGTGTGTAGAGCTCGCTCCTTACTCATTCATAGGGACGTGTAAACACGCGAATTGATACGCAAAGAAGCATGTAATCATCATCGTTTAGGGTGTTTCCGTGTGCGAACGGTAATGGACTCTTCTCTTATGCACGAAGCGTAAATTTATACAGAATGTTTTAGATCGTCTTTGGAGTCATTAATCAATATCGAGCTCATATTTCCTTAATAAAAATTTCATACAGCGTAAAATACTTCATTCGTAATTTGTTTGATTTCCAACGTTAATTATTTATAATAATTAAAACTCCAAATAAAATTACGTTAAGGTCTAATTCAGTGAAATTAAATAAAAAGTAAAATTCTATTATTTACTAATCTTAAATTTTTTCGATTTTTTTTTTTAAATTTCAATTATTCGAGTTTTTTAGATTTTAGATTTCAAAAAATAAAATTTTTCAACACTAGAAAGGCATTTCACATTTCATATTAAAATAATGCTAAATTTTTCCACATTATATTATTTGTTACAAAAACAATCATGAAAATATTTTTTATATTACATGAATTAAATATATTATATTAGATATTTTTTAATTATTGAAAATGTTATATATAAGATGTGTATTATATATATAATTTTTTTTGTCAATTACAGAAGGAACTTTTCGGAGGAGGCGAAGCTGGTCAACCGGATGGAATGACCAGTCGGAAGATGTCAAACGGTTCAACCGGAAGTCCCAAATTGAAATGGCTGAAAGCATTCAAGAGCCTAAAGACTAGTTCGCCCACAACACCACCGTTATCCGACAAGTGAGTTTGTTTCCTTTCTATTAATATCAATTTTCATCACGTGCATGCCGCGAAAAAGTGCCGAAGTTTTCGACGCGACGGAGATGGTTTTCACCGAGCGATACCGGGAACTATATATTTGCTTTTTATATGTACTCTTCGATACAAATCCCAGAAATGAAAGAGGATCATTTTTGCTTTTCGAGTAAATCTGACACTGATTGTCTCGTGTTTCTCTTTGCTAAACTTTGTTTCGAGACGCTCAGTAGAGAATAGCGCAGTTGGGATACATTCGTGGGATGCGCAAATTGGAAATTTCATTAGCCAACATAGAAAAGAAGTAAAAATAATATATAGTTGTATAACTCGAAGTTCTATTTCAAAAGATGTACTGCTAAAAAATAATTTACTCTAATTTTTTTTCTTATCTCTCAGTGTGTATATGTATATATATATATATATATATATATATATTTATTTTAAAAAAATTTGTTTATGATTCCTACCTAATGTATGCATGAATAAAATAAATAATGATTTTTCATG
>Ga0157364_1003515_pt1 | contig 15208 bp, 6 predicted proteins | sample AttsexASBM2_FD_111476 | JGI IMG/M metagenome (GOLD analysis project Ga0157364, IMG submission 111476) | Fungus gardens microbial communities from leaf cutter ant in Ribeirão Preto, State of São Paulo, Brazil - Atta sexdens ASBM2 | ecosystem: Host-associated > Fungi > Mycelium > Unclassified ... | reverse complement strand
CAGTAGACTAAGAATTGTGTGCCATGTTCTCATTCTATACTTCTTCTATTCTATATTCTTATTTCTTATTGATAATATCTGGTAGTAGTGTTATTTCTATGTGTTATCTTTTAAACTGGAATTTCTTGCATCATGTTAGCAGGTCTTTATTGAACATCTTGTATATTGCCTATCTTTCTGGTAATTTGAGCTGAAATACTCCTTGGCCAATATTCTTTGTAATTTTAAAAATATTGTATCTTTTTTTGTTTAGTATTTTTGAAGGTTTTTTTAGAATTATGGTATAATAGAGAATAACTGTACTCCAGAAGAAAATCATACTATGATTAGAGGAGTGTAATCTGATGGAAAATAGAGTTCTAAATGGATTTCATACTTGTTAAGTTTTACAGAATTTGACTATAAGAATAATAGATTGATGACTGAATTGGAATTGCTCTTATTATCAGAGTATTAAGTAGAAGCAATCTCTACTAAAATATTACTATAAGAAGAATAAAAAGAATAAGATAGATTACAATCACTATTACTGATATTAAAATTGCCTGCTATAATTAAGACATTGTGAATATTTGCTTTAGTATCCTTGAGATACTTTAAAGCTGAATAGTTATTATCTGAATAAATGTTAATCATGAAGAAAATTGAACCATTGTTAAAAAAAGAGAAATAACAAATGTCTTTTCTTAAAAAAGAATGCATAGTTGTTAAATAAATGTTGATATATATTATGACTATCAGATAATTGTGATCATCAGTATTTGGTCTAGCAAATATTATCTAGTTTGGATGATTAGAGATATCTATGACTTTATTTCCTTTTGAAGAACTTGAAATAGTTTGTATAACAGACTAAGGAGGCTTTTGAATAAATAGTATATTGAAAATTTTTTAAGTTTCTAGTAAAGTTTCAATAAGCAATCTGTTTTTTCAGAAATTTTGTAAGTATATCTTAAAGTTTTCAATAATTATGCTTAAGCATTGCTTATGACTAAACAGATTAAGTTCTTTCTACTTTTTTGGAATTCTTGGTACTTCTTTGTGTGTCACTATTTATTGAATCAATGTTTACAAAAGAAGCACACATTTGAATCTGCTTGGTAGTTTTCTTTACAGTTTAGACATTTGAATAAATAAGAGTATAGTTTGCCTTACTTAGTGTTCAATCTTGAAGGGTTTGTCTTGAAGTTTGTTTTGTAACATTAGGCAAAGTGATAGTGGTATTCTATTTTATAAGGCTCATTACATTTAACACATTTTGACTCTTGGATTTTACATATGAAAGTTGTATGCTTTCATTTCCAACAGTTCTTACATTGGAATATGCCTAGGTTTATGTTTGCTCTATATATTGTTGCAATATAACTTTTTACATTAAAGAACATATTAATAAGAATTTTAGCTAAAGAACTGCTTTACATGTCCTAAATGTTTATCTAGATAATAGCCATATCAGATTTAGAGGAAATTTCAACAATCTTTGATTTAGATGCAATTCAAATGTTGTTGAAAACATGAGTGGTTTTAATGATTGTTTCCATAATGCTAGCATTGATTGGAATATTCATGTCTTTAATGAAATAGGAAATACCAAGAATTTTGAGGTAAGATTTAGATTGTGGTAGTTACACACTTTGTATATCTTCAGTATTCATAGAATTCAGATTTTTAATATATATTTCAATCACTAAGAGATCTGATAGTAAAGTGATCTTGTTAGAATTGACTATTAGACCTTAATAGTCTAAACAAATAAAATCAACAAAATTGTCAGATTTAACATCTTTGAGAGTATAGTTGATGTTAGCTATATACTCACTTGAAAATTTCATGAAAGTTGATATATTATTATTGTCTATAAATATAAAGATTTGCTTATACAAATGCTTCTGGTAGTTATGTTAATATGAAGTCTATACTTACTTGAGTTGTTAATGGTTTTGTGGACTTTTTTCACTTTCTTGTTCAACAATTGAGAAAAATATTTCTTTATCTTTAGAATTTCTTTAATGTTATCTGAAGAGACTTTTGTGTAAAAATGTTGGGAAATAGTTTTTCCTTTGTTTTTGTCATAAAATTTGAACTTGTTGATTTTCTCCTTGAAAGGTTTGGAGAAAACTGGAAAAGATCTTATTATAGCTAGAGTGAATAGGTTGGAAAATTCAACTGGATTTGTTTAATACTGAATTGGTAGTATTGATATTTTTCTTGTTAAATTGTGATGTAATATTCTGTCTGAATGTCTGATTTCCATCATCTGTCTTGAGCTTGTTCCAATTACTTTTGTAGATTACTGATATAAGATTTTATGCTATTTGATCAAAATCTTTCAGATAAGATAAATTAATTTCCTTATTATTCTTGATATTTCTCTTGTTAATAAAAGAGGCTGTTTGGTCTAAAGATTAAGATTGGCTAGTTTAGAGTTTGAATATAGAATTGAAGAAATACTAAGACTATGCTGTTGATCAGAAGTATTGTTCATAGATATCTCATATTTTTAACACATATACTAGGTGAGTAAAAGGGACTATAGACTTTATTCTGGTTGGGTGAATTTCTTTTCTTAGAAAATATATATTATTGTAGTAACTGTTAATCACAAAGACTAATAGTAGCATAATGAGTAAATCTCTCAATAAAATATCAAGTAGAAATCATAAGAAAACTTGACAAGGAGTTTCCAATGTATTGCTACTCTATTTATATTATAAATACATAGTCCATACTAACATTAAATAATTTTACCCTAATATTTATGTATTGTCTATATGTTAACCTTATATTTTTTATAAGAAGTCTAAGCTTATGATCTCATATTATATGATATGTCATATAACTGTAATCACATGTCTCTTTATTATCCAAACAAAAAATAAAAGAAAAGAAATATTAAATCAAAAAAAATATTAGTGTCTAAGTATACTATAACATATATAAGAGCTAAAAGTTTTATTTTATTTAGTTTGGTTAAACTAAAAAGAATTACTACTTTGTATTTTTATTTTTTTGACATATAATATAAATAATATATTTAAATAAGCTGATATTGTTCTTGATATAATCTTGCTTGAGATTATAAACCTACTCTTTAACTTATTTATATCGATATTTTCTAAGATGTAGTTAGTTTTTACTAGATTAAAAAGTGTAGAAAAAAGTTTATATTTATAATTTTTCTGTTAAGTATTATTATATAAAATAGTAGTATAAAAATAAAAGTAATTTAGGAAAATTTCTTTAATAATTACTATATACTAATATTTAATTTTAATAAATATACTATAATTTCCAAATTTTTAAATAAAAAAATTCACTAATACTAATACTTTTTAATAATAATAATAATAATAAATTTTAATTTCTAATATTTTTTCCTATAATTACTATAATATATAGAAATATAATATTTAAGTTAAACTGTCAAGTATATGAAAATTCTTGAAAACTTAGTTAGAGATCTAATTCCTTATCATAAATAACTCTTCTATAGAAGTTGTATACTTCTAATTATACTTTATAAGTTTTAATTGTAGCACTATAAAAGAGCTCTATTATTGTACCTGATGAAAATGTTAGGTAAAATACAAAGAAAAGCTGCTATATAGATATTAAGGACTTTTAAACATCCTTATTATTTAGTATTAAAGCTATTGCTAGGCTTATTTCTATTAATCTCCATCTCTAAAAACTTAGTAGGAGATCACAACTCTGTGCTCACTTCCTTCTAAACAACTATATTCTCTATTCTCTTATGAAACCAAAATCAGTTGCTCTATCCAAACCTTATATGTTATCTCTTAGCTCTCTTTCAAAACAGTAATGTGAATTAATCAAAGATTTAGTTATTAATATAGACAATTGTTTTAACAAAGTATTTCCTTTATTTAACCTTCTTAATCCTGAGTTTGTGCCTAGATATAGAGTTATTGACATCTTTTCTAATTGTTTTTCATTTCATTTATTCAATAAATGCAATAAAAACAATTTCAAATCCTAAATTCATTAACTTAATAGTTTGGCTATTGAATTCTTGAGCAATCTCTTTTATACTCTTGTTATTGTGGATACTAATATCAAAAACAACATTGCTACCTCTATCTCATGTTCATATTCACAATAAATCCCTTATCAAAACTCTTCATCATACTGTAAACATTACAAGTACAGAAGTAAAACTTTCTGTTATTAGATATGGTATTAATCAAGCTACCAATTCTACCAGCATTTCCAAAATTATCATTATTACTAATTTAATCTATACTGTAAGAAAGATTTTTAATCCTTCTTTCTATTCTCTTCAAGTTTATGTCATCATTATTATTAAAGAACTTCAAATCTTCTTTTCACATCATCAGAAGAACTTAATTGAATTCTAGAAGTGTCTTAGCTGATGCAACTGGTCTCTCCACAAAGTGATTAACAAAGAGATCAAATTGTTTAATCTCATCCCTTTTTTTCTGTACAAATCTTCATGAGATTTTAGTAAGAAATCTGAATATAATAACCTCTCTAGCAGATGAAAAATAACCTTTCAAGCATTGGATCTAAAAGGAAAACACTTTGTAAACCTACTTAATAACAACAATATTATTGAACCATTATATATCAAAGATAAATTGTAGCTTAAATACATTGGCCACTTTAACTTGTTGTGTGCAAAAGCTATAACAGCAATTACTAACCATCTTTTTATTAGTAAATACAGGCTAAGGTTCTTCTCTAGAGAAGACTTTACTTGTCTATGCAGGTTATACTCTATTAAATTATAAAGATATATTCTTCATGAGTATAGAAGATTTAATAAATACTGGAATCTAAGAAAAAACTTAATAAGCTATTTTATTTTATTTCTTGAATTCAACCCTAATATGTTTGCTTTTGCTAACTCTATTACTTAAATATCTTAAAGTTTATCTCTTTGATAGTTTTTGGTTTTTGATCTTTTTTTTAGTTTTAGTTTTGGTCTTTTTTCTTTTCTTTTTATTTTTATATTTTATGTTAATCTATTTATTCTGTATATAGTTATAAAGTAGCTATTACAGTCTGTTATTGTATTTCATATAATAAATTGTTGATTTTAAAAAAATATTTAAGTTAAAGTGAAAATTCAAAAAATAAAATAAAATAGCTTATTAAGTTTTTTCTTAGATTCCAGTATTTATTAAATCTTCTATACTCATGAAGAATATTGAAATTTTTTCTTTCAAGTATAATATATAAATTAAATATAATTAAATATTTAAATATAATAGAAAATTATTGAGTTTTCTTTATATATTCTTTATATTAATTAATATTTATTTAAAAGTATAATTTTCATTAAGAAAAAAATATAAATTATAATTATTATAAAATTTGTATTATTTTCAAATAATATTTAATTTAATTCTAATATAATATTAATTGCAGTTTATTAGAATTATTATTAAAATTCAAAAACTAATTATTTAGTCTTTTAAATTATATAATTATATAGATATATTATATTATTTATTTTGAAAAAACTTAAAAGTAAGTATATTAAATATTCTAAATAGTTATAATAACAAGAAAAATAACTATTATACTATAATTGAATTAATATTTTAATATAAATTAATATAGATTTTAGTAATTTTTACAGCTATAAGAAAACTAACAATATAAAAAATAAGAAATAAACATTAAAATATCTAACAAGTTATAATATAGGAATAATAAAAAATTAAAAAATTATATCAAAATAAAGTTACTAATTATTATTAAGATTACTTAATTTATTAAATAAATTAAGTATAAAAATTTTATTAAAAGTTTAAGAGTAAATATTTATTTAAATAAGATTAATTTAACTTGATATTTTATAAAACTTTTATATAAGATTATTTAAATTAATAAAAGTTTGAATATTATAAACTAGTCTAAGTATAATATCAAATATATGGATTACAATCAAAATTACAGCTATTATTGTTATTATCTAATATATTTTATTTAACTGATCTTATTAATAATAGCTATTATAATGTAAATAATTTACCAAATAGTTTTTCTTAACACAAAAAACTTATTACTATTAGGTAAGCTGACAGATGAATGAAGTTTCTTAAAGTTAAATCTAGTAATATATTTATATTATTATATATATTTCAATAGTAAATTGATATTTTGTAGATTAAAAGATTTAAAAGTTATCTAAGAGTAAACTTCTTTAAAATTAGACTTTAGATTATCAATCTATTATTATCTAGTTTTTAAGTAAAAATAACTGTCTACTTTATACATAAGTATTCATCTTTTTTTATATATAATATTTTATGATGTTTATATATTATATTTTTAGTTTTGCCATAATATAAACATTTAGGCTATTAAGTGTATCAAAAATATACAAGAACTATAGTATAAATATCTAGGCTATTAAGTACATCAATTTTATATAATTCCTTGAGTGAAAAGTAGTTTTGATAAATATTGAATTCAAGATATACATTACAAAACTTTAATTAAGCTATTTTAATCTGTAAGATACTGTAATAAACTTAAATGTAAGTAATAGCTGTTTTCAAGCATAACAAAATATAACATTTAGAATAATATAATATTTGTACTCTTTTTTTGGTATTTTAGTATGCATTTTAAGTGTATTTAATTAGTTATTTTTTATATTTATACTACAAATTAACATATCTTTTTTATTTTAATTATATATTTATGTTCATAATTTCTAACAAGCTTCAAGATCTCAGTTTTTCTTATAACTAATGATTTTTTATATTATTAAATAGTTTTTAGCCTAATATAATTTTCTTATCTAATATATTAACTGTTTGTAGAAAATTCTAGATATAACTAAATTTAACTAACCTCAGAAATACTACTTGGTTTGCTGGTGCTATTTATAGCCTCAACAATAGAGATAAATAGACATGGTGTAAATCTAATAATATTTGTAGAATTGTTCTTTAAACTAAGTAGAATAACTTACATTATTAAAATCTTTCCAAGTATTTTCTGTCATTTTTTAATATTATTTGATAGTCTTTAGAGTTGTATATAATTTTTTACACTTGTACTAACTACACTTGAAAATCAGCTATTTATATTTATTATAAGAGATTTTATATTGCATCTATTAAAGTTAATGATTGATAACTGATTATTGAACATAATTTGAATTTAGATAATAAGAGTTAAATATATTATATAATAAGAGTCATTTAGTTTGCTTTATTTTAACTAATTTTTTACTATTTAACAAATTTGAGTATGATATAACATAATATGATGTATATACTTATTTGTTTTTAATTTCAGTTTATTAAATAGGATTAGAATTAGAGTGGGTGGAGCAACAAAGTAAGATTTGTTATAATGAAGTTAGTACAATAGTTATTGCTAACCACTGTTTCATCTTATAAAGACTTATCAGGTGCCATTGATATATATGCTGAAACATATCAAAAATAGTACTATCATTCAAGGTAATAATGCTATTTAATTCACATTGTATTTGTCTTGCTTTTTGCAACTAGTATATTACATAGCTACTTTGCATACTAAATTTCTATAGACTAGTGTACTCTAAAGAAAGCCTCAAAAAAGGCTTTGTATTAGAGTTGTAAACAATGAACTTGGTTTTATTCTCTTTTATTTTTCCATTTTCTTTTTCTTTTTAATTTTACTTTACTTTACTTTATTTTAGACTTAAGTAAAGAGTGTAATGTGATGTCATAGTTATAGATCACATAATCATGTGATACAAAGAAGAATATAAAAGATTTTGAAATAGATAACATCATATCACATGGTAACAGCATATTAGTCTTATAAAGTATACATAGACTTTAGAATAGGTTAGTTATAGTATGTGTGTAGATTACAGTCTAAAGTATATAAAATAAATTAGTTTGTACTTAGAACTCTATTAAGTTCTCTTATGTTATTCAATACAAGAGTATGCTTTCATCTAAACTCTTAGATCTAAGTTATAACACCATAGACCAACTATCATTAGTATATATAAGATAGATATCTTGTATCTAAGAACTCTATCAAGTTCTCTTGTATTAACACTAATATAAGGTTTCTTTCTCTAATCTACTCTTTCTCTAATCTACTCTAAAGTCTTTGAATTATAACATTAGAACTTGATATCTATTACTGAGATTACCTAACACCAGGCCTTCTCTTTTCTTTTACTCTCTTATTTATTCTTAACTAGTAGTTAATATAACTACTAGTCATTCTCAGTTTAAAAGCCAGACTTCAGATATAAAGGAGAGCTATTTGCTTAGTACAGACAAACATGGATATTAGTAACTAGACTTAGGCTGCCAGCTAGACATTACTTATCATTTAAGTGGGTAGTGTTGTGTAAAAGAGCTTGTGCTGTTGGTCCACTTGTGATTGGTCTGTATAGAGCAACAATATCATCTATTAAGGAGTACCTAGCTTAGGAATTCCCTCTTTAGGGATAATAGTATATCAAATCCAATTAGAGCAGTAGTCAGTAGGGCAGTAGACAGATAGTCAGTAGATGGTGTGAGGAGAATAAGAAGAGTGTTCCTAGCACCTATAGAGATATTTGTAGAAGTATTGGCAGAGTTTGATTTTGAGGGAGGAGCCAATACCAGTTATTCTCCTCTAGATAATATACTATTATTATCATCAAGTCAAATCATCATAAATTATTAGGAGCAAATCACTATCATGAAGACACAGTTCTTAAAATTGACAGAAATAAGAGGAGCAGAGGCAGAAATGGTTTCTAGACCTAACACTAGATTAGATATAGAAGTAGCTATGCCATAAACATTCAATAGGAGCTTAGAGAAGGTTAGAGGGTTTGTGATGATATACAAGTTATATTTGAAAATGAGGATGAGAGAAGCTACAGTAGAAGAACAGGTATAGTGGGTGTTAATATATGTATAAGGAGAGTTAGGAGATATATGGAAGGAAAATGTAATGGAAGATTTGGAAGCAGGAGTATTGGAGTATGAGATAATAGGAGAGTTTTTAGATGTAATAAGAAAAGAGTTTGGAGGAAGAAGAAGAAGAATCAAAGAAGGTAGCAGAGTTGAAGGAGTTGGAACAGGGAGAGAAGATAATAGAAGAGTTTGTTTAGGAGTTTAGAAAAGCAGCAAGAGATAGTGGATACATAGAAAGACCATTAGTAGAGGAATTCAAGAGAGGGATTAACAGGGTTATTCAAAAAAGACTTATAAAGTCAGAATATCAGCCCAAGACAATTGAGCAGTGGTATAAGAGAGTGACAAGGTTGGAAAGAAATTTGAGAAAGAGCAAGAGAGAAGAAGAAAAAGAAAGAAAGCAAGAGAGAAAGTAAGAGGATTGATAAGAAGTGGAGGAGGATTGAAAAAATGGGGATAAAAGAAGAAAGGAGAGCAGAAGAAGAGTAGAGATAATAAGAGAAATGAGAAAGAAGGAGACAGGAGAATAGAGAAAGAGCAATGTAGAAAAGGAAGTGTTTTGGTTATGGAGAATGGGGTCATATTGCAAAGAATTGTAGAGTCAAGAAGCAGAAGAAGGTTATAATATTGCTATCCTCAAAAAAGTTTGAAGTATTAAGAAGTAAAGTGATGAATGTAGGAAAGGAAGTAGAGGAGAAGAAAGATGAGATAGAAAGATGATATTAAGGGAAGAGAGAGAGAAAAAGCAGTGGAAGTAAGAAAATCAGAGAAAGAAGAAGGATTGTTGAGAAAAGTAACAGTAAAGATAGGATTAGAGAGGATTGACATACAGGAAGAGATTACAGTAGAAGTATTGTTGGATAGTAGTGTGACAGAATTAGTGATGATTTCAGAGTTTACAAGGAAGAAGGTATTCAAGTTGAAGAAGATTGAGAGGCTCATATATATAAGAAATGTAAATGGTTCTTTTAACAAAGAGGAACCTATCAAGCATATAGTAGAAGTAAATATTTACTACTAAGGGCATAAAGAGAGGACAGAGATAGATGTTACAACTCAAAGACTTTAAGTGTTAGTTAAAGAGAAAAACCCTGGATTGGGTAATTACAAGAGAACTCAATAGAGTTCTTAAGCAAATTTGTAGTATAGAAAGAAGAGAACTCACATGACTGTTTAGATCTGTGTATGGAAAACTTGCTTATGTAAGTACTTCTGCTTAGTATGTCATGACTAATCAACATTATAAAAATGATTATGTAAGCTGAAATGGCTGACCTACAAGATTATATTACAGCTAGACTTAGAAGCAAGCATAAGAATGATTTTCCTTTTCTAGTTTGTGATGGTCTGTTATTGTAGTTATTTTATTAGGATAGACAAGCAGCTTAGTAAGTACAATGAGTAATACATTGTGAGCCAAGAATAGTTGGTCACTATTTTTGAATTACTGCAAAGTTGGTAACTAATTAGTTGGTAACCAATTACAGCCATCTTAATATAATGTGTGAGAAGATTAGCTATTTTTGCTATTTTCTTGGTAATCACCTGTGTGGCAGCTTATCTGTCACCAATAGCATTATCACCTCATATGATGGTGTTATTTTGGACATGTTTTAACATATATATCAATAGTATCTAATGAGTCTATATAAGATAAAATAGTAGTTGAGGGTGATTTCTCAACCATTGTGCCAACTTTGTTTCTTCTCCCACCCTAACCTTATATATTGAGCAAATTATAGGAAGGATAGAAAAGAAATCATATGACTGCCAAAAGTCTGTATATAGAAAACTTGCTTAGGTAAGTACTACTATTTAGTGCATTATGACTAAACAATAATATAGAAATGATTATGTAAGCCTAAAAGACTAAACTGTGAGATAATCACAGCCAGATTTATGAAAAAGTATGAGAGTAACCTCTCTTCCTAATTCATAATGATTTATTGTTGTAGTTTTCCCATAGAGTAGAAAATAGCTGAGTAAGCACAATGAGTAATATGTTGTGTGCCAAGAATAGTTGGTCATTATTTTTGAATTACCAATCATTTGGTAACCAATCACAACTGTTTCTTATATAGTGTATAAAAAAGATAGCTATTTATGTTATCTTTTAGTAATTAGCTATATAATAGCTTATCTACTACTAATAGCATTATTACCTTGAATGATAGTGCTATTTTCAATATATTTTGGCATGTATGTAAATGGCATCTAATAAGTCTATATAAGACAAAACAGTGATAGAGATTAAGTTTCCTATTATTATACTGACTTCATCACAACAAATACTCACTGTGCTCACTTTGTTACTCCTCCCACCCTAATCCTTATATACAATATTGTTAATAGTATGAGTCAATAATTAGGCTTTCAAGTTAAAAGATTGGGTTTTCTTGTAATATTGAGACTTGGCCAAAACACTTTTACTTAAACTAAAAGAAATAGGTAAAGGAATCTCAAAAATATCAGGCTTATTTGCATTTATTAGCCTTTTTATCTTTAGTTTTTTTCCAAGTAGTTATCTTATTCTTATTGAACTAGGAAAAAATATATTGCTAGAAAGTCTTGTTTTAGCTATTAACTATTAGATTATTCCATCCAGATTTGTAGATGGTATTGATCTATAGAGCCAAATTCCATAATTTAAGATATGTTGTTAGAAGTTCTGTTACTTAAATGTTTTTATTTTATAAATATAGCTATCCTTTGTAAGAAACATACAATATTTTTTATATTACTAGCTAAGAACTCATCAATGCTAAACAAGGAAATTGGAGCAAATTTACTATTCCATAGTTATAGATCAGTAGATTGGTTTGTTTAATATGGTATAACTAAAGATTCCAAAATAGAAGAAGCTAACATGTTGTTTGTATTTTTAGTATTATTACCATGAGATATATACACAGAGATTTCTATATATTCCAAAGATGTATTGGTTTGAGAGAAATCCACTTATTTTTCTTTCTTTACTTGTTTAGTCTATGTTAATTTTCCAGACTAAGCTTTAGTGGATTATATATAATCCATTAAGGATATAAAAGAGCTAATAGATATGTCTCTTTAGCTATTGATACTAAGAGATGAGAATCATTCTCTAAGTAGAATGATTTCAAAATTTAATAAGTTAATTGTTATGAGATTGAAAAGTGGAGAAATTTAGTATATTTACTAATTCTCTTCTGGGTGTTATTATACAAGATAGTAGTACAAGAGAAAGAAGTAACAACTTGATTTTGTTTTATTTAATTTAATTTAAATTTAAATTTCTTTTTCTTATTTAGATATAGTTAAGAAATAGTTGTTATAATTCAAAACTAGGAATTAAGTTTTGATTTCATTTTTCTTTTTCTTAATTTAATTTTTCTTTTCTTTTTCATTTATTTCTTAAATAATGAAGAAGTATATATGAATCTTAGAGTAGGGTTATTTATCATTAGCATAAATTATATACTATGAGTATAAATAAGATAATAATATACTAGAAACTTTTTGTTAAGTTTTCTTATAGTCTTTATAAGATTTTTATTCTATAAGACTATTTAGTAGTATGTACTACTAACTATCTTGATTAGTGATTATTACAATAATAGAGTTTTAAGTATAAAGTATTTATTTTATATAATTAGTAGACTATATAATATTATTCTAGAATTTTCTATATTCTTCTATATATTATGTAATTATATAACAGTAATAGTAATATATATAACTAATATATAATACTTTGTTTTAAATATATATATAACAATTATAATATTATACTAATTCTTAACTTTAAATTTAAAATAATAAAATGAAAAATAAAAATAGAGTTTACTATTTTCAACTCTAATACTTTATAGTAAAGTTTACATTATTATTTAAGCCAAAATATTACTAGTATTTTATTTTTTATAAAAAACTTATTTATATCAAAATTTATGGTTATTTGGCCTTATTTATGGATATTTGACTTTATTTATTACACTTTATAAATATTTGAACTTATTTATACTATTTTCTATAATAAAGATATTCTTTATTCTTCAAACTTTATAAATACTTATATTATAACTTAGATTTTAGAAATAAGATAAAAATATACTCTTATATTAAATAATATAAGAAAACTTCAAGTATAAACTAGTTTATCTTATACTTCAGACTGTAGTCTGTATATATTATAACTAATTTACTCTAATATTCATATACTTTTTATAAAACTAATATATTATTATTATACTATATAATATTATTTATTCTACAATCTTATAATTATATGATCTGTGACTATGATATATATGACTACTCTGTGATAGACATAACTATTATATATAACATTATATTATATTCTTTATTTAAATTCAAAATAAAATAAAATCAAGTTTATTGTTTATAACTCCAGCAACTTGGTTTTTTATAGTAAAGTTTTTTCTTATTCAATTTGAACTTCTATTAATGTTTTACTATTAAAACATTTACTAATATTACTTAGAGCTTTATTTAAGTACTTCTTTAATTTACTTCATGTATTTAAAACTAGTAGTTATTTTGTAATAACTAGTCTAATAAATAACTAAAGTTAATATTAAACTTTGATATTAATAGTATATCAGATAAAAAATATGCCTAGTGTTATATATTATCTAAATATATCTAATATATCTGACCTACTCAAAACATTTGTGAAAGTAGATATCTTTCTTTTAGTTTATATATTACTTTTAGTATGAATCAACTTGGTTCTATTTTATATTAATCTTTATAAAACTCTTAACTTGATTTCCAAAGACTTTGGAGTACCCAGAATAATTACCCATCCTCTCCAATTCTTAGAATAGTTTAATTAGTATTAGTATTTAAGATACATAGATACTTTGTAATTCTTTAGCTTAAAAATTACCTAGTATAGTATATTATTCTGAGCATAAATACTCAAAAGTTTGACTTTTATAATAATTTGCTTTCTATTACAACTTTCTTCCAAAATATAACTATTATGATATGCAGCAACATAGTATATCTACTAAAATCAAGATTACTCTAATAATAGAGATTAAGCAAAAAAAAAGATTATGCTAGGATATCACAAGAACTATACAATACTAGCTATTAACTATACATTAAAGAATTTAAAGAAGATAATATCAGTATTAGAAATTAATAGAATATATAGATATAATAATATAGAATAAGATTAGAACCTATAAAGCTTTCAAAAAAGCTCTTATCAAAGTAAAAGAATGAAGTTAGGAGGAATATTAAAAGAAATATACAAGTAGCATTTACTTATAAATATTTTCTCTAGTTAATATACTTCTAAATAATAAACCTTACACTGTATAACAAGCTTTTTGTTGTAGCAACCACTAAATACAAAGTCCAATGACAGAACAAGTGGTAAATCTCACAAGAGGAATATCTAGTGGGAACATAAGTTGTATATTCACAAGAGAACTCAACAGGAAACCATAACAGTATTCTACTGACTATTTATATGAATGTTCTTGGTCTGTGCTATAACTTCTCTACACCTATCCTAATGTCCATATCCTGTTCTTATGTCTATTACTAATCTTCTATGCATCTACATCAAGGCCAGCATGCTGTATACATATGCCTTGATATCATACTCTAAACCCTACTCTTAATCTCCATCATCCATATATGTACTATATATACATTATGAGGAACTGTATCCCTTAACATTACTTCATCTCTAGACTATTCTAGGCTCTATGACATAATGTTATGTGACTTCCTAGTCATGTGCCTTCTTTCTCTCTTATTGTAGACTAATAATAATACTACTATCTATATCTTATATTATCTTACTCAAGTCTGTTCATACTTTCTCGTCTTATAATATCTGCTACATGAAGTGCTGACTGAGATTACTTTGGTACAGCCAATCATATTATCATTACTCTTTACTCTAGTTCATGCTAAGTCTATGAGATATTGATTATAATATCATACAAGTTATACAATTACATATTATATAGAAGATTATAGAAGTTTCCAGAATAATAATATTATACTATATGTCAATGACATGTAATATGTATGGCTTTTAAAATAGACTAGAATTTATATAGTATAGACTACTAGCTTAGTATATATAAAGATAGGTATATTGTATTTAGAATTCTATTAAGTTAATCCAATATAAGATTCTTTTATGAACTTAACTCTGAATCTTTAATTTTAACAATGATGTTTACAGAAATAATAAATTGAAATCAGAATCAAAGTCTAAAGCAGAGGCAAAACTAGAAGATAGTACTTTTCTTTCAGGCCTGGACAAT
>Ga0157364_1003514_pt1 | contig 15209 bp, 3 predicted proteins | sample AttsexASBM2_FD_111476 | JGI IMG/M metagenome (GOLD analysis project Ga0157364, IMG submission 111476) | Fungus gardens microbial communities from leaf cutter ant in Ribeirão Preto, State of São Paulo, Brazil - Atta sexdens ASBM2 | ecosystem: Host-associated > Fungi > Mycelium > Unclassified ... | reverse complement strand
TCACATTGGATCTGTAATATGTACGTTCTTGTCATCTTGCATTTCATTGGATCGGCCCAAAACAAAAGCTGCACAGCCATACCTGCGTGAACATGCATTTTTTCGCTGAATGTCTCTACTGGTTATACTGTGTAGTTAGAACTATGATAAACAGAATTATTAATCCGTATTGTTATTTAATATACGAAGAAAAGATTAGATAGAAATAAAAATTTGGTCTTAAACAATTTCACTTGAATTATAATAATTAGATTAATATAGAATCTATAATATAGATTAACTTTAATCTCGGTTTAATTTATTCTCTTTATTTTTTTCTAATTTTTAGAATTAGAAAAAGATAAAAAGACAAGAATTGATAGAAATGAACATATATATATATATATATATATATATAATTTACTGTTAAGTTAATCAAAATATGTTACTTTATCAATTCGAATTCTAAGAAAAAAATGCCAATTAGTATAGTCTAAATCTGATATGCTGTTTTATCTTAAATATACGATTTATTATAAAAATAAAAAAAATAAAAAATAAAAAAATAAAAAATTTAGATATTATTATATTATAATGAAAATTCAACGGAAAGCGTCCAAATTCTTTTTTCTCATTAGCTGCTAAGAGAAACGTGGAGGGAATAAGGAATAACAATTTCAACCTATCAGAAATCGTGGACATATTAATTTCAATATGTCCAATTTCTGATAGCTTGAAATTGTTATTCCTTATTCTTAATTCCTTCCTAAATATAGTCTCTGTTGCGAATTCGATGTCGGGGTCTCTTTTATATACGGGATTTTAGCGTAATCATTAGTGTTGCAATGAAAATGAAGCGCAATAACAAAAAATTAATATTGCGCATGCGCGTATCTGTCTATTGGTGCTTTCAATAAATTTAAAAGTTACCCAATGCCCGAGCATGGTCGCGGTCAAGTCATAATCGCATCGAATTTATTCGATATCGGAACCAGGTTTATTGTCTTGAATGTAAACCTATAATTGCACGATATCATCAGCAGGAAAGCTAATATTGATAAAAAAATCTAGATAGAAAATCTGATAGAAAATCTGATAGAAAAATCTAGACAATATAGATAAGAGACAATATAGATATGCGCTTTTTAATATTTGGATCCTCAAACTTGCTTCAATAATAATCTTTCATGATTGCATAAATGAAGGAATACTAACGCAAAAGCAAGCGCGGCACTAAATTTTAGAGAATTCTGTATAATCAGAGCGTGAGAATATTTTATATTATTTAATCATATTTATTATTAATGTAATATAAACGCATAACTGAGAACTGTATCTTATCAGATAAGCTGACATTATTTATCATCATTTTGACGTTAAAAGATGTCAACTTAATTATTATTATTACCTGGTATTCTCTCTTCTTAGTTCTTTTCCTATAATAATATGCAGGCTAGGATTGTGACGTATCTGGTATTTTCTACAGATTATAATTAGAAGAATCTTCATATTGACGTTATGAAACACTGCTGTATCTAAAAGCTGAACGGTGAGGTACATTTATGGAGTGCAGCTGTTTCTCGGAAACAATGGAATTGACAATGAATGAGCAACATGCACCGTGTGCGCGTAAGTCTACTGTATTTATTATTGGAAATGAGATGAGATTTAGATGAGTCAAATTGAAGAAAAAAGTTTTACGATGTGAATATGGTAATGACAAAAAATAATGGACGAATTGAAGCTTGAAGTAGTTATAAAAGTGCGAATGTGCACATAAAATATTTAGCAATATCAAGTTATAAAGAACGTTAGAATAAGTATTAAATTTTTTTACTATCTACTTTTTTTTACGATTCCACAAATTTCGATAAAAGGAATACAAATATAAATTTCATGCGCTCTATTATAACATAATTTAAAAAAAAAAACAAAAGTGTAACACAAATAATAAATTATTACAGCAAGAATAAAAATTAAAATATATATTCAAAAGCAATAGAAAAATTTATTCAATAGCATATTTCAAATACAATAAACCTAAAATTACATAAAATCAAATGTTCAGAATAACAATGCAAATTTGAAGTTAGCTTTGTCACGATTCATTGTTTTGCGCCGAATAAGAAACTTTATTTAAAGTATAATCCTTCAATAATATCTATCAGTTTTTTAATAATATATTTTTTGCTGTCGAGTAAACGTGTGCAAAATAATAGACCTATTTAAACGTATAATTATTACCTATTATTTAAATTAGACATTGCACATTTTCTTATCTACATCTTATTAATTTATATAATTATCAAGTCCTTAATTTAGTGCATATCAGTTTGTTAGTTTTACATTATATGTGTGACTTTCTTATTCCCTTCTGTCATATAAATTACTTCTTGACATTGTGATAACGGAATTCATGGTTTTTCCTTTCAAACTAGTATTCAAACACGCTTTCGATGTTTTATAGTCTGTTAATTATCTAACTTTATATTATAACTTTATATTTATCACTAACTTTATACAAATTTCCACGTTTCTTATAAACTATTTTCTCGCGATAAATGTTCTTTAATCTATTGTTATCGAAATTCCCATTACAATCGTAATTTTACTATATTACATATAGTAATTAATTTTATGTCCGGATAAATGGTGCGTAATAACAATTCACTCGACAATAATTAAAAGTAATATAACATCAATATTATAATCTCGCATTTAATATCATAATTTTATAAAACATGTTATATTATGTCTATGTTATTGTACATGCATATATTTTTTTTATTTTTGCATAACAATGATTTAAAATTAAAAGATGGTTATAGAATTCTACGTTAAAAAAATTGGAGACCTTATTAAAATAACAGTTAATTGAGCTAATTTGTCGAGTATTATGTTTCGTCGCAGCATAAATCGATTAAAAAGACATCGTGTGTCATCGTACAGAGCGTGTGCTTAAAAATGTACGTGTCACGATTTTGCGTGGCGCGCTTTTGCGAAATAATATTGTTTTGTTTATGCTCATGGCGTTCTCGCACCTTCGCTCAAAATGCGACATATGACTACGTTACGTAATTGTAGTTTATCCTCTTTCTTTGGACGGTAATACTGCATTTCGTGCAAGAACAATAACCTTAAACAATGAGGAAAAGTCATCGATTGCAAAAAATCACCGATTGGCATGCATCGCGAATATAATGCTCATATATGCGAATATAAAGCTCATTATTACAAACTATGTACTAATATAATTTAATTTTTGAATATGAGCGATAACATTTTTCATTGATATACATTATTTAAAAATTACATCTATTTATATTTATATCATATATACAATTATATTGTACTCTAATAACCTGTTTCAAAGCACATTTTCTTAAAATTTCTTTTATTTGCAATAAGAGAAAAAAAATTATTATAATTATTATAATTCAAGTACAATTTAAATGTCAAATTCCTTATATCCTTTGGTAGAATTATAAACATAATTGCTAACATTATAGCAGTAACAACTATAAAAAAATGGAGCCATAATTATTTTACCATATAATTATAGTCACAAATACCAATACTTTTCTTTTAGTATCTTGTGCAGAAATAGATTTGTTTAGACTACTTAATTATACAATTTTGTAATAATTTATAATAAATTTTAAATAATTATTAATCACATTTATATGTATAAAATAATATGTTTATTACATACATAATTACACATATAATTTTAGAAGAATGCTATTGATTAATGACTAAGAAAATATCTGTAAAATATAAAGTATATATTAAGATAATCATTCTGTAATTTATATGATTACTTACGAATTAATAACAAAATAAAATAAAAGTGTGATAGCAACCATATTATACAGACATGATATGTTGACAGACATGATATGACATAAAAGTTATATTTATAAGATTTGCACATGTACAGTAGACATGATATCCTTGTGAACAATCGTTCAATATTGATAGTGCAATTGAATCCTTTCTCATGGTGCAATTACCAATTAATATTACAAATGTAAAAGGTTTTTATAGTATAGTACACTGCATCAATTAGAAAAAAAAAAATATTATTTGACATAAGATGAAATACTTATTTTTTAATATTATCCGATTATTTAAAATTAATGTTTTTAATTGCAAACGTTTAATTTTAAAAGTATATTTTATTCTGTTATACATTAATATTTTTACTTAAAATATAACAGTGTATTTAACATATCTCCTTGTATATACAAAATCTCTATTATCATTTGTAGCAAATTTGTAAACTATGTGACAAATTAATATATGACAATAATAAAAAAAAAGAAAACCGATTAAGTGTCGTGGCAGTTGGCTGATTAGTCAATATCGCAAATTGCACTGTCAAATATATTAGAAATTACATCATCAAATATTAAGTTGTCCACTGATTGTGTTGACACTAAGTTGACGACGTTAGATAGGTCGTAATTTTTATGCTCATAGAAGTGACGCTGGTGATGCTGGCTGAGAGACAAACAATGCAATCTAAATTGAGTTTCTCATGTTCTTAAATATATGTCCATTACAAACGTAAGTAAGAAAAGATAATCTGGGAAATCTATTCATTAACTCATTATTTTACATGACTAAAATTACCTTAGTATCATCATGCAGACATTCAAAAAAGATATAAAAATTCCAAACCCAAGATTATTATCAATGGATTTATCTCATAATCCTATTAACTGATAATCCTATAATAACTTTGTGCAATGCATGATAAAATAATTTATGAAAAAACGGGAATTGTAAAAGTATTACTATAGAGCGAATATCTAAATTTGAAAATAAGTCCAATCAGCTATGTGCTATTAAAGCGGCATACTATATATCTTTTTAGACATTTCTAATTTTTTTCTCGTTATATCAGGTTGATTCGAAATCCAGTCTAGTCGAATCTACTCATATCCATTTATATGCATTTATAATCACGAAGAATAAACAGGATCATTTACCTACTTCTACATTGTATTTCCATTTATAAAATAATCATAAATATTGTATTGTTTTACAAGAATGTGCATTATCTTTAAAATCTTGTTTTTTTCAAATTTAAGAAAATATTGATAATGATTTACTTAAATTTAACAAATCAAATTTATTTAATTGACTTTGCACTATAAATTGATTATTAAATGGTATCGCAAAAGAAAAATTTAATGCTGGTGATTGTAATATCAGACATTCATTGAACATATTTACACACAACATTTTTGAATTTGTTTCTTCAAAGTTTTTTTTCTATGATCTCTTTCATTTCTTTTTTAATACACATTGAAGATAAAGTGTATTAATTTAGGGTTTTGTTGTCGTCACTTGACGCGCATTCCATATAAAACAATTACTGCGTATTTATCATCCGGGACTAAAGAAGACGTAAATAGATTATTCGGTCAAGTACATTTCACGAGTTTACAACAGTAAATCTGTGAAATGTACAGAAGATTTATGATACAAAAGAATTTTAACTCATTGTGCATTACTGTTGAAGATTGCATTTATCAAAGAAATATAACATTATTACATTATATAAGGATTGGATTAATGAGATTCGTAAATATCTCAAAAAAAATATTTATCTTGATTAATATCAAAACTCTAGACATTAATTGTTTTGAATATCTTGAGAATCTTTTTCTTACCATAGAAGAGTTTATATATAAAAAGAGACAATTTTTGTCTTTTTTTATGTAATAATCTATGCAGATTGTGAATATAGATAAATATATTCGTAGATTTAATATTTATTAATTTAATATAATTAACTAAACTGATTTGAGCTTCATGATCGGTTTATAAAGCCGATTGAAGTTTATCGAAATTATACATATTATCAGCTCCTCATATCGGCCAAGGTCGAGGTATCTGCGAAGAATTCGTTACATTACACTTCAGACAAAGAATATAGTAGTTCTTTATTATGCGTTCAGATGAGCATGTTTATACGTGAGTGTAGTTAATTATTATACAAATTTGCGAACCGTTTGGAACTTTCTGCGACTTCAAGGTGAAAATTGAATCACGCCTTACTGATCGACGGCCAATCGAGCGATGTATCAGTGACCTGATACTTTATACTACTGTGTATTTACGATCAATCTACATCTACACAAATCGCATTCTAAACGCTGGATATACGATGAGAATTATCTATCGCTAATTTTTTAAAAATCAATAAAATATAGGTGTATTTAAAATCAATAAAACATGTTTATATAATTATACTTCCAGTCTCTCCGGATTGCGTCATGATAGAGTTATCAGAATCCGAAGGATAGATCTGTAGTATAGAAGAATAAGCTCATAATGATTTACTATTGATTTCAAAATTGTAAAATACCAAGTTGAACAAATCATATAAAATCTGCTTTCAACCGGTACAAACTGTATCGTGAACGAAAACAGGGTACGATCGGAAAATACACATTATGCTTAGCATTTATGCAAATTAACATACAACGCGAACGATTCCGCTCTTCTTCCCATTCATGGATATACTTCTGTTGTAAAAATTATTACTAATCACTATATAAACGTCGTCTAGCCGAAATATTTGAATTTGTATTTCAATACTGTCTCGGAAAGTTACGCGATGGCTATAAGGAATATTACCAGACGCCCGATCCTAAGACGGATCGGAATTTTTTTCTATATGAACAACCAGATAATAAATATTTCAGGCTTCGCGAACCAAAGAAATATATTATGTATGATTTAATAAAATTGTATAACATAAGAGAGAAAATAAATTTCCATAATTTTATGTTGATGAAATTTAAAATATGATAATAATAATATAATAACTAATATAATAAATATCGAGACTTTTTGTTGGTCATAAGGAACATCAATTAGGCGAATGTATAACAAAATAGAATAGGTACTTTGCTTTTTGCAGGATAAGGAAAATGACGCTTACGAGCTTCGTCTCGTGAGTCGCGTATAATGTCCATTGACGCCTCCGTGAATCATCGTCGTCTATTCATAATTATCTGACAGTTCGTGGCGACGTGTATACAACAATGCCTGTTGACTCGTATGTTGACTCGTAACTACATGAAGCTACAGACGCAAATTTCTGCTTGCACGTTCTTCATACATATGCGCTTATCGTAAATGCATGGCGAGAGATACATTTTACTGTGATATCAGTACGTGATCATTCGGTTATGAGGTTTGTGTTTATAATCCCATACACGTCTTTCTAAACAATAAATCTTTAATACATCGAATTTCAAGTTAAATTCTTCAAGTAAAATTTTTTATATCAAAATTTCACTATGTATTTGAATCTTTTGTATTTTTTGTTATTACAAGAATTATTATAAGAATTTCCATATGTGTATAACTATATACATACATGAATATCCACTTTAATACATGAATATTTACGCAGCTATTCTATATTTACGGAGGCGATAATGTGATTATGATCAAAGCTTGCTTGTACAAACAGACTCATAAAAATTTCAACATTATTATAATACTATATAAATCGTCGAGGAACTATAATATTATCAGAATATCTATTATAATCTCGCGTGCTGTATATCAATTATTGCATTCGCGGCAATAACTTCGTCCACAATAGTAATAGCAGAGTATATCAGGGAAATTTACGTGGTTGAACTTCCTGTATAGATCGTAATACTTCCGGTCGAGTGACGAGTGATAACACGAAACGCGTTGCATCACAAGCAGTAAAAGTGACAAGTTCCGCCGATTGGTCAATTATTCTATGCTCTGCATAGATTTTTCACGTGACATCGAAATATACATAAATCGAAATTGCGCAATGATCGGAAGTTGTCGTTAGAGAACTTCGATCCTAGCTATCACGAGAGATTCTTCCGCTCGATTTGTGCGGCCGGAAATGCGTTGTAAAATTTTCTAGAAACTCAGAGAAGGGAGAAGAGGAAGAAATACTGGTATATCGCGAATTATTATTATTATAAAATATCAATTTCTCGAAATTATTACCATCTAGTTGATTAACCATAGCGTGACTATTAAAATAAATTAAGGAATTATAAACAGCGTTATCGCTAATTGCTAATTTCCTGCAATCATTAAATAAATCAAAGTTATATTAATAATGAATAATAGTTTCTTTTAATTATGATTAAAAATTGCATATTGATGAAGCCACCAGCTTCAGATTTTGATGTTTGAAACGTAATTAAGATACTATTATAAGATAATATTTTACCTGTAATGTGAATATTACACTGCAAATGATTATGTTATTGCAAAGTACAAGATTGTTTTTATTTAAAATAATATTTAATAAAATTTTTCCATCTTTAGAATATAGTTTCATAAGCTTTAAGATCTTGTGTAAAGATTTATTCAAGATTAGCCGAAAATTGTGATTTTGCTTCTTTAGTTGCCAGAAAAAATATTTGTTAATTTTTTGAGATTTCTCAGTATTTCTTTAGATGAAATATTGATTGCTAAGTGTTGAGTAAAGAATCTGTCGTTAAAAGAAATAAATATCGATAATATTTGTGCAGCATTATATGTGACAATTACATTTATGTTGATGTAATGACAGAACTGAAACACGAGACGTGACAACTGCATTTGAATATTTATTCACTAATTTTTCTTCTTAACACAACATAGAAAAATATATGGAAGAGATAATAAGTTTTTCTTCTTTGCAAAGCAGTACAGAGAAACAATACAGAAACATGATAAATTTTTTCTGAAAAATATGACATCAAGAACATGCTGCAGCATACATTTATCAGAAATATGTACCAGAAATATAAATTTGCCAGAAATATGTACACTATCATTACATATAAACAGTAATAGAACGAAATAAATTAGATATGTTATCCCATTGTTAGAAAGATCTTATCACTAAAGCTGAGAATTATATGCACGTAAAAACAAGAATTATATGCACATATTATATGCATAAAATTTGAAAAATATGCAAAAGTATGCAATATATACGTTTATAAAATGAAAAGTACAGAAAGAAATATTTTTAAAAATATAATAAGATAAACAAATAATTTAACTTAAAGCAAAAAATACAACATTGTATTAACACAAATGGACTTATTTGAATACAGAATTAAATCAAGAATATTTAATTTCTTACAGAACACTATAAATACTTACAATGAGATATTTACATAAGATGCAAAATATTAATATTTATTAAATGAAAAACACAAAAAGAAATAATTACAAAAATATAATAAAACAAATTAATTAACTTTGAGCAAAAAATAAAACAGTATTAACACAAAATGACATAATTTAATAATTAAATACAAAATTAAGTCTTAAATATTTAATTTCTCAAAGAAGTAAATACTAATCACTATATGAGCAAATATACAATTTTATAAGAAGTATGCTCAAAAAGATATATATATGCAAAATATGTAAAATAAAAATAGGCTTTAATGTTTTACTTTTACGTAATTCGTATAGACATGCAAGTCGTTTTGTATTCATATTAATGATATAAAATATGCATTTTCATATAATCCCAGTTTTACTTATTACCAACAATTAAAATCGAATAATTAGGTGTTAGGTGTTAATGCAAATTAATACAGCAAATAGTTTAATGCGAATATTCTGTTCGTCTTGTTGATTTCATAAAATGTGTTTTCTTAATGAGCAAATTTGATTGGGAACTTCCCGCTGAGGAAGATTTGATCGTGTAATTCCCAACTTTTTTCCGATTGGAAAAAACGGATAATATCAAAATACTTACAATTAAAGAATAAAAAAACATAACTTAAAAAAAATTGATAAATCCACTCATTTTTTTAGTTATTTATTTGTTATTTATTTGTTAAAATTAAGGAAAAGCATTTTTATTCTTGAATTATACTTTAATTGATATTTATATATTATTTAAATATAACAGACTTTTTCTTAAAATTTTGTATTATTATATTACTATCGACTATCGTAGAAAGTTTTAAATGTAAGTTATTTTATTTATTTCTTATTGCTCGTCAAACAGTAGGTACAAATTTGATTTTGTTATTTCTGCCAGAGATCTTTTCTAGCTAAAGAATAATAGTTTATTAATACACTCATTTAAACCAGTTCTCTAAATCAGAAAACACAATTTTAGAATACAATATAATACATCGCTTTCAAATCTAATTTGAATTTTGATATGTACTCTCTCATTAATTGAACAGAGTATTCATTTTCATCATGTCTATTTAAATGTAATTATAACATTTTTCAATTGGTTTTCGACATATTTGATTACATTATCATGTATCACGTAATCTGGTCCGCATGTGCCATCGAAATAATATGCAGCGTGACATTACGTTGAAATTAACACTTTATATTACAAAAATACTTGTCGAATATCAAAATAATGACATTTTAAACGTCTGAGTTTTTAATCGTATTATTAGTAAGTATTATGTATTATTTTTTATAACTAGTTTAATTTTTAATATACATCTCATGCACGTAAACATAATTTTTTAAAGAAAAATCTTAGATGTAAATATTTTTGAGAATTGATTGATATAACTAACATTAGTCAACTTTACTACTAGATAATATAGAAGATAAGATTTACAGGATGTGTTATTATTTCTGATTTTAATATACATTTCCATTGACTGAGTTCCTTGTGAATTAATCAAATTAGAAATTTGATGAAAAGTGCTCAAAAAACATGAACATGAAATTTATATTCATTAGTTGAAATAAGTATAGCAATTCTCATCAGTCATATAGAATTTGCGTCATACATTTTACAATAAAAGATCTTTAACCGGATTATATACTGAAACAAATTAATTCGTATCGGAAGTGATCACGTTATAGAAAATATATAAAATGTGTTTGAAAATTCTAACAATTTAATGGATTTAACAGCTTCTATGCATACTTAGAATTATTATACTTGCTTTTGTGTTAATCTCCTTATATTTTCTATATCTAATATGTTTTATATCAAAATATTTAACAACAATTTATTATCATTCCCAATAAGCAAGAAATATTTTGGAATATTTCAGCAACATTGTAGCAATGTTACAACGTTGTTGAAATGTTCCAAAATGTTTCTTGCTTACTGGGAATGATAATAAATTGTTAAATATTTTGTTGTTAAATAAGAATTAAAAATTTTTTTAAATATAGATATTCTAAGTAATTTTCACATTGACATTCATATTACAGCTCAAAAGTTAAACAATTTTTAACAAGGTATAGATATAGATAGAATATTATATATATAGAAAATTAACGATCTATTGAAAGATAATTTCAAATTTTTTATTTTAACTACTTGATAGATGCTTACAATCGTAATTACTTTATCGCGATAACAATTCCGATTTGAATACAATTTTTGCAACATATAATGAAGAGTCGCTATAGTTTTCTTAGATCAATAATGTCTACACTTAAGATAACGACAATTGAACACTATTCGGTTTTATCGCACGACACGCGACGATCTCTCATGTAATAATTATCAATCCTATTAGAAAAGTCATTTATAGTTTCATTTATTGTGTTCATATGAAACGATTAGACGGTTGCTCACACACTCAGGGAATTGAATAGGTAGCCGTGTAATAGCACGCAATTTATCAAATACGTTTTCAACATAAAACTGTAACATAAAAGTAGAACATTGTTTTATCTTGAAATGATATGCTTGGATTTTTGTAATCTGCTTGAATATATGAGCAGATGCATCAAGAAGACTGTTGATTTTTGCTGCTATTATTGTCTTGGACTTTATATCACATTTTCTTATCGATGACGATTGATAAGATCAAGGTTTTATGCTGAAATTAAATATGGATTTTTTAAATTTCTATATTTGCTGTGCAAGGCACTGTAAAGAAACAGACATTTCACGTTTTGAAGAAATGAAATTAGTTAGCTAAACAGACCACGGAATATGAGTGCGTTCACATTTACAATTGGACCATATGTTTTCTTGAGTTTAAAACCTCATCTACAATAGTCGCACGAGTAGCCAATGTCGCAGGAATATTGTTTCTAGTCGTATGATTATCGTAATCGCAAGAGCCCTTGTCATATACAGAATTCAGCCAACTTCAACTTCATATGACAAGAACTCTTACGACTGTAACAATCATATGATCAGGATTGTTTTATAATAGAGTTATAAGCGGTAAGAACGGTACTATAAGAAATTATCAATCAGTCGATTATTTTTCTCATACTTAATTGTGATTGATCAATTTCTTACGGTTTACGACCTTATTGTAGAACAGGCATAGAAACAGTATTCCTGCGACATTGACTGCATTCAGCGGATTCAATAATTGAGTAAGTGTTCGCTGTTATTGATGTGTTCTTCTAGATCATTCAATCAGACTTTTGAACTTAGAAGAATACATCAGTAGCAGCGAATATTCACTCAACTGATGAATCCGCTAAACGTGCCCAATTTCATACGATATGCGACACAGCCCGTGCGATTATTGTAGATGAGGTTTTAATGATTGCGTTTTGGTATAACATTTTTCATATTCATATATATCATGGACGTTGCGTCTAAATGACACACGTGAAGTATTTACTCCTTAAACGCACTCGATTACGTTCTTTAATTTAAATGTCTATTGAAAAGAAAAATAATTTATCTTCTGCTGTTGATATATGATTTGATTGGATGATCTATCAATTTTTTTCTTTTACATTTAAAGTTCTCAGTGATAAACTACATATTTATGCACGAAAGTCAGTTGTTTAGAACACTGAAATTTAATTTTTTTTTTAATATTTTGATTAAGAATTTTGAATAAATATTTTGAATAAGAATTAATTAATAAACAACGCTTATTTGCTGGTTAATTGTAATTCATATATACATATATATATATATATATATATATATATAAGAAATGGGATATTTTAAAAATACTTGCTTTTTAAAATGACTACAGACAAGACTTCACTTGAAATAATTTGCATATTTCTGTTATGAAACTTATTCTCGCAAATCGGACAAGTATAACGAAGCGACAACCATTTTGCACGACTCTTTCACGTGGTTGCAGCCGTATTGAGAGCGTAGAGCATAACTTTCGTTGTCTCTCATTGTTGGCACGCAGCTATTGTTCGATAACTCACTAAATGGAGTGTCTTATTACCTCGTCAAATGGCAAATTCATCGTTATGGTGAAATCGAATGTGCAACGAGAGACGATTTATCATTGAGATATCACTTACGATACATTCGTGAATATGAACACTTCGATTCTTCCGTTTTACGATAATTTTGAATATTGATTGCTTTTATAGACATTTATTTTCTATAATTATAAATATATGAAAACGATAATTGATGAAAAATGCATTGCAATTTGAATGAACTTATATGTACTTATGAATTTTTATATTTTTTATACTTATGATTAATTTATAGTAAATCGCTTGACTTTAAAACTTATTAATGTACAAAATTGCGAAAAATAAATACTTTATCACAAAAATTTAAAACATTTTCAATTACACTGTAAACTTTAATAATTTATATATGAATTTACAAATTTATATATAAATATTTTAATTTTATTATTAAGAACTAATTTTTGAACAACTCAAAATCCGAGATATTTTCATGAGAAAACAGTTTGAGTAATAATATTATTTGAATAATAATAAAAGCAAATTACTTGTTATTAACTCGATACTAGCAAGAGAAACTGACTCATCCAGTTGTACAACGCAGTTGTGTAGTGATCGATAATCGCGGGTAATGCACCGGACGCATAGAACAATATGCGAATGATGAACGAGCTTGCCAAAAATTTGTCAAGGATATTCAGGTGTCCATCTTTACAATCCTATCTTCGGTACGGACCTCGGATTATTAAATTCCGATTAAAAATTGCATTTCGAAGGACAGTCGATTACTAAGCTACAAATACGTATTTGGTTGTACACTCGACCACACAATGCGTGATTCAGCTAGCAGGAGAATATTATGGTGTTATTTATGCGAAATTTCTTGAATATCATTTCACTCATTGCCACTAAACCCTTGTCCTTCCTTCGGATTGACTTATAACTGACTGCTGATAAATTCAGAGTAATTCTCAAACAGTAGTTTATTTAAACAGCGAAATTTTACCTGGCGACAATAATATTTTTTTATGATTGTTTGCGCTGTGACATTGACGTAACACGACACATTCTGGCTGTTATTCACAATGCTAACTTGCACAGCGATAATAACAACATAAAAAATTAAATTAGTGCAGCCGATGAGCATAGATAGCTAAACATTAGCCAAAAATGTATATTTTTTTGGCGGTTGGTTTGAAAAACGTCGTGGAGAAAGTATTGTTTGTTCGATCGTGCGATAAATAGAATCGCAAATATCTTATTCCGTTTCAACTTCATTCAGTGAAAGTCGTCAATTGCGATAACATAAAGGATATATAACTGCCATTTGTAATTAACACTTTGAATTCCGGAACTAATCGACTAAATGAGTAGAATAACCCATAAAAAGATGTGTATTATTATATAATGTATATTATTCGATTGTGTCATTTCAGTATTATATTCCTTAATTGACAAGTGACATAAGTCCAAAATTAGGAAAAATTTGTTATAGCAATAGAAAGTAGAGAATGTTTGTTTTATCAATTTAATTTACTTTTATTTTTTTTATATTCATAAAAAATAAAAATCAATTTTACATCATAAATAAAGTGACCGTAAAAAAAGCTGAACTTAAGTCACTATTCCAGCTTTTTTTATGGTCACTTTACTTATGATTAAAATTGATTTTTATTTTTTATAAATATAAAAATAAAATAAAAGTAAATTAAATTGGCAGATAAAACAAATATTCTTAATACTTTCTACTTCTATAACAAACACGTTTTTTCTAATTTTGGATTTATGTCACTTGTCAACTAAGGGGCTCATATGTAATTCTTTTAATTGTAAGACTTATTCTTATAAAATTGGAATTTATAGCAATTTTATGTAATTAAAAAATTATATACATGGCATGTTATAATGTGAAACATTTTTATAGTAATTTTATTTTCTTGTTCTAAGTTTTTTCATTACAAGATCCTAGATTTTTAGAAATAGAAACTGAAAGACTTCTCAATAAAGTTAAATGCATACGATTATTTTCGGTCGATTAAAATTACAAGCGTTTAAAGAGCGATTCTTGATAC
>Ga0157364_1003513_pt1 | contig 15209 bp, 14 predicted proteins | sample AttsexASBM2_FD_111476 | JGI IMG/M metagenome (GOLD analysis project Ga0157364, IMG submission 111476) | Fungus gardens microbial communities from leaf cutter ant in Ribeirão Preto, State of São Paulo, Brazil - Atta sexdens ASBM2 | ecosystem: Host-associated > Fungi > Mycelium > Unclassified ... | reverse complement strand
TTTTTGCAATAGTTAACGAGATATTAATTTATAAAGAGGTTTGCATCTCATGCTCCAACACGCTCCTATATACTCCTATCATAGTAGTTCTTTTTCACTCTAATGAACGCCTTAGTAGGAACACATTGGAGCATGCTACAAATCTCGGCTGACAGTTTATGTCTCGTGCCAAGTAAACACACAACTCGAGATATCATAAATATATTCAAATTTGAGATGTGTGTGTGTGTGTGTGTGTGTGTGTGTGTGTGTGTGAGTGTGTATGTGGGTATGCTATATAAATGCATGATTTTTTTATGGAAAACATTTCCTGGTAAAAAATTTTTCTTGCACGAATATGTATAAATATATGTATAAATGTATGTATAAATATAGATAAACATGCATCAATATTTATAAACATATATAATTATATATGAAATATACTCATATATCCTTCTTTCTTTTGTAAAATTTTTAGTGTGATAAAAATAATAATAATAATGAGAAAACATTAAAAATATAATTATTAGAATTAAAAGAAAGAAGGATGTATGTTTCATACATAATTATATATGTTTATAAATTTTTTATCGGATTACAAACACGGCTTTGTTATATTAAATACATTACAAAGTATTAAGAAACATTCCATGCGAACATATTAAATATACCATATATTACATTAGACTTTTATATATTAAAAAGCGCAATATCGATATATTATATGCTCGTTCACATTTTATGCCATTAAATAAAGTTTTCGTTATTGAAACCACCAAAATCACATAATTATATTGCATTAAACATGATGTCGCAATTACATTATAATACTAATGTCACATTTACGATACATTTACATTTTACTTATAGACATCAACAAAATGACGTAAATGTTATGTATTAGAAATAATGTTGCAATTACATTATATATTATAATACTGATGTCACATTTACGAAGTATTTACAGTCTGCTTATTGATGTTGATAAAATCATGTAAATTTTATGTTTAAAAATGATGTCGCAATTACATTATCATAGTTCCGTAACATTTACGAACATAACATTTTCAGAGAATGAAAATTTATGTTGTTCAAATTTCATAAACATTACATAACTATACAACGAAACAGTAACAACACGGTTAGTGTATACGGTAAGTTATAGCTTTATTATATCAATGATATATCTGATCATTGATTCGTTGCGCTGGTTGTAATGTTTGTAATATTTACGTACACTGTGTTATGTAAATGTTCCGAAATTGCTCACAGGAGTGTTCACTGGGATGTTTCGGCTCACTTTTGAGTCTTCTTGAAAGACAACATAAATTAACATATATAAAAACTGAGAATAAAAATTATCCTGTCGTGGTGAACTTCCCTACATCGAGAATTTAAGTATCGAAATTAAAATCAAAAAAAGTGAAAGAAAAAGAAAATAAATTAGGAAATATTATAAAATATCGTAAAATAGAATATGGAGAATTAATTTTAAGACTATAATTAATTATCCAGCAAATATAAGGACGCTCACTATGCTCACAGAGCACCATATCGCAATAAACATTACTATAAAAATAATTCAAGAATCGATTCCTAATAATGTTGACCAGTCAGTATCAGACACAGTGAGTCACTTTTTGTTTTTTAGCTAGTAATTTTCCGAGATAACAAATGGAAAAATGTATCATTAAAATGTTAATCAATTATAAACAATCCAAAAAGACTTATTACTGCGTATGAACGACTCTGACTGACTAGACGTGACAACAACTCAAGCCTTTAGTTCTATGATCGGGAAGTAGGCTTTGGGAAGCGCCTCCATATCCATCTGCAAGTTGAGTTCATGCGTCTGTTTCCTGATAAATAATCTCTGAAATCAATCTCTTCCTGTAGTGATGCTCCTCGTCCAGTATTATAATGTTGTTCCAATCGAAATCATGGTCTTCTTGTAACCGATGCTCCGTTACAATACGAAGGTTCCATCGGAATGTGGTTTTTATGCTCCGTGATTTCTTGATCTCTACATGTTAGCTATCTACACGTCTGTCCCACATAAATTGCATCACAACTCTTACACGAGATTTTATAAACAACATTCTACTTGTCACGCACAGTAAAAGATCCTTATGCACTATAATGAATTTATCACAATTTATTAGTATTATAAAATAATACTCTCACGATATGCTCACTATTCAATCTACTAAACTTCTCACTAATAAAGGATCTTTCAATAAGGACGCTCAATTTTTAAATGTAAATAAAACAAGTTGTGTGTGAGATCCACTCAATTTTTTTTTATTTGAAAGAATATTTTATGGCATTAAGTATGGAATATAACGTCGTTCAAGTGTCCGTCGCGGCTTCGCTTGGTGACACGTATTCGGGCGGTCCAATTTTCGATTCGGTCCGACTTTCTCGCATAAATCTAGCTGAATTTGCTGGATGAACGTTTGTTATGTTGAGAGCATCAATTGTTTGTGGTTTATTCGTATAGACCTATGATTTAACTTAGCCCTAAAGGAAGTCTAAAGGCGTTAAATCGCACGATCTCATGTGGCCAGTTCACGTAGCCGCCGCGCGAGATAACCATACTCTCGCTCGTGCAGAATGTCCATCGTGGTGTGTGGCACGTAGCGTAACATCCTGTTGGAACCACATGTTATCGGTATATCATCCATTTTAAGCCACAAGAAGAGTTATTTATCATCGATCTGTAGTGCTCGCCGTTGACGGTTATGGCAACGCCCGCTTCGTTTTGGAAGAAGTACGGATGATTCCACCAGACAAAATTCGCATCAAACAGTGACTTTCTCGGGAGCATTTGGAGTTAGTGTATCTCGCATGGATTGATATCGTCCCAAATTCGATAATTTTGCTTGTTCACATATCCATTCATCCAAAAATGGGCCTCATCGCTAAAGATTTAGCGAAATTTAACTTCCAATTGCTCCAGAACCCAATCAGCGAACACACGGCGTTGTCTATGATCATTTACCTTAAGTTCCTGGTTCAGTTGAATTTTATAGGGGTGCAAACCTAAATCCCGCAAAATTCGTCAAGTTGAAGTCGCAGAAAGGCCAAGTTCTTGTAAACGACGAGAAATTGATCGCCTCGGGTTTTTCCGTACACTCTCACGCACAGCAACGATGTTTTCAGCCTTGCGTTTCGGCGACGTACTGGTGTTGGCTGATTATTTATCGAACCAACACGAATTTGGCCACCAAACGTCGAATAATCGACTTGGCAGGACAATTGTGGCGAGGATAAAAATCACATAATGCGCGGAATTTCTCGAACGGAACACTGATTTTGATAATAAAATTTTATGATTTGAACACGTTGCTCAACATTATGACCTCCATGGTGATTTGCCATACACTACTAAACAATTCACAACAAATTTTGAACGTCCCTATTGAAAGACCCTATATATGTATATATATATTGTTCGGTACTCCTATCGTTTATGGCGTCTAGTCATATCGTCTAATCACATCGATAAAAAATCGATCAATCCACGAAATGTCAATTGTTAAGCGACGCATGCATCGCGTAATCGATCTGAAACATTCAGATCATTATGGTCGCTTTAATTGTCTCATCGACAGCACGTGTTTCGCCTCGTGGACAATTACCGCACTATCATTGAGATGCTTTCCGCTACTGTAAAACACGTTCGCATTTGAGATCTGTTCAAATAAAATTTGGAAAGCAGGGAAAATCTCATTTTTCTCGACCAAGTGCCCTCGAAACAATTATACCGTGCGAACCGCTTGGACAGTGATCGCATGGCCGTGTTATCACAAATCCATCGTACACTCAACAAGATTGCCAATATTTCTTTGGTTCTTCGAGCCGGATTCTGTCAAGTATTTGGCCTCAGTGAAGTGGCGAGCAGCAATTTGGCAGTCAGACAAAGGTGTATCTCATCGAGACGAGACAAGCATTGGCAGTTGCAGCAATCAGTACAAGCGTCGCACTAGCGACAGCACACAATTCAATAAAAGCAGCCGCAAGGCCCGCGTCTATGCATCAGAGATGCAGCCCGGCTCATATTATGTCATATCCTGCAGAATCAATGTTTTGTTAGCGGAATCCTGTCGATGGCAGAAAACAAGGCCTAATCCAGACAACATGCAACGGCACTATTCGTCAATGGCGCAACATCTGCGAGAGGAACGTTTCCGTCTAACGATGCTCGACTGAAAGGCATTTCGCATCTTCTTCTAGGATTAATTGCATGCGTAACAAGATAAGGAAGACCATTGGCCTCCGTTGCCAATCAAATTCCCTCCGTCGTGTCCGTTGCGTATACCAGGTGTATAAGCTTAAATCCACTGTTTGCTCATAGGTGGCATTAGTGAGCGTTCAAAGCTATTCTGGGCACACAACACACTTTTTTATGTGTTTGACATCTTTTAACAATCAGTGCAACATCATCAGCAATTTCATACAACAATATACATTTTTTCTTTCGTAATGTCTAGTTTTTTGCTAAAAAAAAAAGCATATGCGGGAAGCTTTGCTTTTCTGTTTCAATTTGAAGAAATCGGCTGCCGAATCGCATCGAATACTTGTGAAGGCCTGTGACAATTTCCTTATCGGAAACAACGTGCAGAGATTGGTTTCGCCGATTCAATGACGACAATTTTAACTTGAGTGACAAGAAGCGTGAAAATCGGTCCAGGAAGATTGAGGACTGTCAATGGCAGGCTCTTTTGGATGAGAATGATACCCAATCGCAAAAAATGTTTGCCGAGCAATTGGGTGTTTCTCAAGCAACCATTTCCATGCGACTACATGCCATGGGGAAGGTTCAAAAGATCGGAAAATAAGTGCCGTATGAATTGAACGATAGGCAGATGGAGCGACGCCAAAACACATGCCAAATTCTACTTGCCAGACAAAAAAGAAAGTCGTTCCTGTAGTCGGATTGTGACAGGCGATGAAAAGTGGATCTATTTTCAGAATCCTAAACGCAAGAAATCTTGGATTGATCCCGCCCAAACATCTTCCTCAATCATCATTAACATTTTCCTCAAGATCAAATCGCTTCGGACGGAAGACGATGCTGTGTGTTTAATGGGATCATGAGGGTGTCATCTATGAGCTTAAACCTGGTGAAATTGTTAATGCTCACGGCTACCACCAACAACTGATCAAATTGCACCGTGCTCTGCGTGAAAAAAGACCGCATTATCGGAAAAGACATGACAAGCTGAATTTCCTCCACGACGAACCATCTCTCACGTCAACAATGGTCCAAAACTACTTGGAGACACTCAACTGGGAAGTGCTACCCCATCCCGCTTATTCACCAGACCTAGCACCTTCTGACTATCACCTGTTTTCGTCGACGCGCTCGCTGAGCTCTTCGATTCTTACAAAGACGTACGGAAATGGTTTGATGAGTGGTTTGTCTCAAAAGATGAGGAATTTTTTTGGCGTGATATACACAAATTGCCCGAAAGATGAGAAAAATGTATAGTTAGCGAGGGCAAATACTTTGAATAAATTTCTTTTTGCTTCTTAGGAAAAAAAATGTGTTTTTCTGACTTAAAAACAGCGGATTTAAGCTTATATACCTGGTATGTGTTCGTATTGCATTCAAGATGATCGACCAATCAGAAGCGACGATATTTATGTGACAGCGCGCGATAAAGGCATCATGTACGCGTATCAGAATTATGTAGAATCAATCGCCACCATTAACCCGTCAATAGTGGCTCATTTCGAAGAGCGTAAGGCGAAACTCGAACACTATTAGGCGGAATATAACGATGTGTAATCACGTCTAGAAATCATTAGATGAGTCTGAAGGCTGCGATCGAGACGGTTTCGAAGAAGCGTTCTATGCGTTATCCGCTAAGATCCGCTCATTTCCCCTTCGCCGACATTGCGAACGTCTATCCTTTATCCGTCCTCTTCAAGTGTTCGCAACTCAGATCGTAGTACGCACATTCGATTGCCTAAGTTAAATTTATCAACATTTTCCGGCAAATATGATAAATGATTCCCGTTTTTTGATACATTCTCGATAACTCGATTATCCGACACTTCGCTCTCAAGATTCAGTATCTATGAGCGTCATTCACTGGCTAAGCAAACGCTGTAATCAGTTCATTAGAATTGTTAGACGTTAATTAGACGACGTCGCGTGGTCAATTCTCAGGGAGCGATATGACAACAAGCGCGTGATTGTTCACGTCGAGGCTATAATGGATTTGCCGACTATGACAAAGGAAAATGCAACCGATCTCAGAAGAATCTTTCTGACGGCGCCGCGAAACATTTGCACGCCCTTCTGACACTGAAGGGCATCTCATGACGCATTGGTATCTTCGATCTTCTCGTCCTCATTCTAACCTCTAAGCTTGACTCATTCATGTTACGCGAGTGGAAAACTTCCTTAATGGGCAACGAGCAGCCGTCGCTGAAATAGCTATTAGATTTTATCGCTCATCGATGTCAGGTGCTCGAGGCTACCACAAGGGTTAGCATCACTTCCACAAAGAAGGTCGAGTCAAAATCGCAGCCAAATGTTAAGTAGTCATCGTCGTGAGCGGCTACTTAAATATAAATGCCACTTCTGTCAAGGATATCACGTCATTTATTATTGCAAAACCTTTGTGGCACTTCCAGTATAACAAAGGGCTGCGGAAATTCACAATCGCAAACTTTGCGTCAATTGCTTGCGCTCCTCGTCTTATGCATCAAGTAAATGCACCTCCGATCAATGTAAGGTGCCAGGCAAGGCACAATGCTGCTTCATACGCCCTCAGCCGCGGACCCATCGACTAACAATACCGATAAGGAAGTTGCATCTAAGGCAACTCCTCCCCCCTCCGTCCTAGCGATTCATGCTTCAGGATCATTTAATAGCGAATAAGTCATGCCTTCGACTGCGGTTGTGCTCGTCTGCGACGGCGACGGCTCGCGCAGGACGTGTCGAGCTTTATAGGATTGCGGATCGCATGCGAACTTTGTATCCAAGAAATTTATGGAAGCTCTCGGTTTAGAAACGCGTCCACTAAATATCTCGATTTCTGGCGTCAATGGCACGGTAACCTCGTCCAATCACGTGATTAGAATCAAATTACAATCGCGACTATCGAATGCATCGTTACTGATCAGATTACTAATAAAATTTCAGCGGTTTCTTCGGAGAGGGACAAATTTAATTTTCCGCACAACATTCGTTTAGCTGATCCGCAATTTCACATATCGTCGGATCTTTTAATCGGAGCGGAGTTGTTTTGGAATCTGATATGCGTTGGTCAAGTCAAGTCTTCAGATAAGCACTCAACTCTCCAGAAAACACGATTGGGTTGGATTTTGGCGAATCGTTTGGGCAGCACCATATCGACTGCCTCAAAAGTTCACTCGTTTCACGTGTTCGTAATTAATATGGAATTATACGAACATATCAGTCGTGCCTGGTAAATGGACGACATCTCTGCGCAATCGGACAATTACACAATGGAGGATAATATTTGCGAGCGTCACTTTTTAGACAACGTGTCTTAGAGTAGATATACAGTCATACTTCTGGTCAGAGAGCAAATGTTAAATAACATTGGCGATTCACGTGAGGCAGCTCTTAAGCGACTGAGAGACATCGAGAAGCGTTTCAAGCGCGATCCTTCGTTTAAAACTCAATATGCGGCGTTTCTCGACGAATATTTATCGCTGGGACATATGCGACGCCTAGAGCTACTCTTTACCAAGAATCACTATCGTTTTATCTTCCCCATTGCGTCTTCAAAACGATCGAGCAAAATCGAAAATCCATATTGTATTCGATGTATCTTGCAGTTCCGGCGTATTGTTAAACGACACACTTCTAATGGGATCGACTGTTTAACAAGATTTGATCTCAATTTTGATGCGCTCCCGTTTTTTCATTTCTATCATCACCGCTGATATCATAAAAATGTACCGGTAGATTTTAGTCCCAGACGCGCCTACAGAGAATTCTCTGGCGCGACGATCTCTCTGCTAATGTCGATACGTACAAACTCACCTAATAGAAATCAAACGCTGATGTCATATCGCATTTTCCGACAACCCTGCCGATACATTGTCGCGAAGGCTAAATCTCTGTGACTTGATCAATGCTAAGAGGTAGTGGAATGGCCCCGAATTTCTAAAATGGGATGAAGAAGACTGGCCTCCAGTGTCTTCACGCGTTTAGACAATAATCTTCCCGAACGAAAGAAAATCCGCGAAGTCGCTTCCGCTTCTCATCCTTGCATCAACGATTTGTTAAATAAGTATTCGAATTTAAATAAAATATGCCGCATCATAGCGTATTATTTAAGATTATCCAAGGTGCTCACCGAGAGCACGCAGAATCTACTTTCGTATCCCTCGTTGAAACATCTACCGCTTTAAATTATATTTGCAGAACGATGCAATAGCGAGTGTTCTATCGCGAATATCAAAGTCACTAGTCAAGAACGAAATTGTAAACGCTTCTAGTAATATTATCGCTATCTCCTTTTTTACATGAAAGCAGACTGAGCAAGTTGGCGGAAGGTTGAAAAATTCAAATCTCGCGTTCAATGCGCGCCATCCAATTCTCTTGCCACGCAAACACATATTAACTCAGCGTATTATAGTAAACACACACGAAACTTACACGCGAGTGCAAGCCACGATGGCTTTCGTGCGCCAGCGCTTTTGGCCGCTAGCATTGTGATCCATACGTGGAATAATACAAATATGTATAATCCTTTTAGGGCTAAACCAAATCAATCAGAGGCCTTAATAGGCTCATTATCAGCCAATCGAGTTACCGTCTCTAGACCTTTCTCTCGCTGCGGTGTAGATTATACCGGGCCACTCTTGATACATGAGGGAAAGCATCGAAACGCGCGGAGTCACAAAGCGTACATTTTGCTTTTTGTGTGCTTCGCTACGAAGGTGATCCACCTAGAATTAGTAAGTACTTTAAGTCCGAAGCTTTACTTGCCGCTTTTAAGCGATTCATTTTGCGTAAGGGTAGACCCGCACACCTGTGTATTCGGATAATGGGACCACCTCCGTGGGCGCTCATAGACAAATTCAAGAATTATACGACATATATAATGATCAACAAGTCCACTCCGAGATTAAAGATTTTCTGCGCGAATTGAAAATTTTATAGAGCTCATCCTGCCCAATACACTCCATTTTATGAGGTTTATGGGAGGCAGCCGTAAAATCAGTCAAATACTACATGACTTCCATTACTTCAGCTCGAGCGAATAATTGCACGAAGTGGGCTGCAGAAGATGAACGACTGCGCCATGCGAGTGAGAACGACAGGAGGCTCGAATTCGGCAACTATAACAACCTGGAACAAATGCCATTCATAATATGCATCGATTTGGAGTGTGTTCTAGAAAGGATGGGATTCTGAATATCAATGACATAAAGTGTTTAGTAGTATTATAATACATGCACTGCTCATATGACAACTCGTTGATGAATCGATGTCGTCGTGATGAAGACTATAGCGTGATTCGCACAACAATTCAACAATTTGGTTCACCGCATAAAAAATTGTAGAGCTAACGTGCTCATGGAAGCGTTGTCTAAACAGCAATGGAAGGCATATCGTAAGCGATCATTATCACTTAATCGGTAGATACCGTAGTGCAGCACATTCAAATTATAACTTAAATTATAAGAATTCGTCTTATATTCCAATCATATTTCATAATTTACCGGCCTACGCGCATTTTATAATTAAAGAAATCGCTACCATGTACGATGGATACATGTAGACGTACTACCAATTACAAAAGAAAAATACATTTCGCTCATTAAACATGTCGATAACACCAAAGACAAAAATAATTTTCAGAAAATTGCGTAAAATTAAGGTTCATTGATTCTTATAAGTTTCTAAATGCAAGACTCAATAAATTGTCGTGTCTCGACAAAGACTAATTAAAAATTGTACGTTCCAAATTTTCAACACTATCAGATGAAGAATTTGAATAAATGACGTATAAAAGGCTCTCCGAGTACGTTGACTGCGTCGAAAAATTGCAGGACCCGCGCTTACCATCGCGCGAATTATTTTTCAATTCGTTGACGGGTAATGCCGTATCCGACAGCGATTACGCTCGAGCCGAGAAACGTCTAGCAGCGACTCTCCATTCGCACGCTCGGTGAATACAGTGATCTGTATTTGAAAACAGTTGTCTTGTTATTAACTAACATTTTCAAAAATTTTCGCGAAAGTTGCATTGCGAATTACGGCTTTGATTCTACGCACTACATCTTACTTAGTTTCACGTAAGATGCCATGTTAAAACATATGCGCGTAAAATTTGAATTGCTCACCGACATCGATGTGGTCATATTCATCGAGCGCGGCCTATATGCGATGGCCTCAGTCAATGTTCGGACAGATATGTGCAGGCTAATAACAAGTACACGCGTTCATAAAACTCAAACTTGAAACCATTGTTGTATTACGACCTTATGTATTACGAAATCTTATATGACGTGAATAATCTATACGGATGGGCGATATGTCAACCATACATTGCCATACTCCAAATTTCAATGGGTCGAAGAGGCTGCGAACTTTGACATGAGCGCGGATTACGGATTCATCCATTGATTATATTCTCTCGAGTATCTGTAACATATACAATCATTCTGCCTAATGCGCGATAAATCGCGTTACGTCATCCACTATCATAACTTGCGGCAATGTCTCGTCACGGTAACAAAGATCCGGGTGTTACAATTCGCTTAATTCGCTTGACTCCGTAATTACATTGAACTCAATACGCCGTATAATACGTTTAGAATGCACGCGAAAAACAATTTCGAGAAAAATTTGTATAAACTAATGAATAACGCGATATTCGGCAAAATTATGGAAATCGTTCGAAATAACGTAGACATAAAATTATTAACAAAATGGGACGGCGCGGAGGCAATAACCGCGAGGCTAAATTTTCATAATCATAACATCTTTGCGGAAAATTTGATCGCCATCGAACTGCACAACTCGAAATGAAGTTCAGAACAAACCGATTTACGTGGATACAGATGTACTCGACATATTGAAAATCTGCTTATATGAATTTCATCACGAGTACAAGCCACTGATGTATCGTGACAAATGTAAAACCATGTACACGGACAGTTTCATTTATCATATAGAATGTGACGATGCTTATGAGATTATGAAATCGTTAGATTATCGTTAGATTCGACACAAGCGATTATTTGGCGGACAACGCGTATGCCTCTCGCGAACAAAAAAATATCCGACCTGATGAAGGACGGGAAATGAGGTGTATTAATGATCGAATTCGTTGAACTTAGAGCGAAGATGTATGCGATGTGATGGTAGACGGTAAGAAACACTAAAAAAGCGAAAAGTCTAAAGAGTAATGTCATAGCACAAATGATACCAGGTAATATGGAGGAACGATACCATGTAAATATGAAACCGGAATTTTTTAATAGAAAATACACGTTTATTGCAGGAAAATGATAAAAAATATTTTATTCGAAGTATTGCCCATCGGTAGCTATACATTTTTTTCACCTGTTTGACAATTTGTGGATGCCACGCCAAAAAAATTGTTGCTCTTTTGAACTAAAGCAGTCATCTAGACATTTTCTTACATCTTCGTAAGAAGTGAAGCGCTGCTGAGCAAGTGCGTGTTCTATCGATGCAAATAAGTGGTAATCGGACGGAGCCAAGTCTGGTGAGTAAGCTGCACGCGAAAGTATTTCCTAACCAAATGCCTTAATTGTTTCCTTGACCAGTTTTGCTGTATGTGTGAGATGGTGCATTATCATGAAGCAAAATCACATTGTGTTGCCTTTTTTGATACATTCCGATCGTTTTTCGCACAAAGCTTGATTCAAATTGATCATTTGTTATCGGTAGCATTCAGTATTAACGGTTTCGCCAGATTTTAGCAGCTCATAATAAATAATCACACCTTTCTGATTCTCACCAAACACAGAGCATTGTCTTCCGTCCATAGCGATTTGGCCTTGCAGTCAATATCGGTTCACCTGGAATTACTCATGATCTTTTACGCTTAGGATTCTCAAAATATATCCACTTTTCATCGCCAATCACAATTCAATGGAGAAATGACTTTCTTTTGTATCTAGTGAGCAACATTTCGCAACTGGTTTTTCGGTTTTCCTGCTGTCTTTCATTCAATTCATGTGGAATCCATTTTCCCATCTTCTGGATCTTTTCCATGGATTTCAAACATATGGATTTCAAACGCTTCTCGTGTCACATTCAATTGAGTTGTTGTTGAGTTTGAGCATCATCCTCATCCAATTGCCTGCAATTCGCTGTCTTCAAACTTTTTCGATAGTTTTCCACATTCTTCGTTTCTCACGTCAAAATCGCCACTTTTGAATTTTTTAAACCACTCAAAGCACTGTAATTTACCTAGAGCATGCTCACCGTAAACTTCGACAAGCATTCGATGCGATTCTGCAGCAGTTTTTTTCTTCAAATGATAATAGAAAATCAATGCTGTCCGCAAATTGTAGTTTCCAGGCACAAAATTCGACATGTTCAACACTATTACAAACTATACTGTTGTATGAAACTTATATTGTTGTGAGTTGAAAATCTTTGTCAGATGTCAGAACAAGGAAATGGCGCCATCTGATGGCAACTACATTGAAAGCCTATGATGGCCTATGGCCATCTATTGGTAAATTCCGGTTGCATATTTACATAATTGTTTATGTTGTCTGGTACATAATTGTTTATGTTGTCAGATATTTTCAAATATTTCACATTTAATATATTACAATGAATTATTCCATCATTGATAAAAATTAATAGAAAAAACGCAATTTTGATATCAGTTCGTGACATATTTTCTATTTTCCATTGTATTTATATTAAATTTAAATATGCTTAAAACACCCGCAACAAAACTAAACATTCTTTCATTCACTAGACATTCCTTGTTTAACACCAAGCGACATAAAAGACGACTTTTTAAAAGAACTTAAGAATATTCGTATTTAGCCGGTTAATTTAAATTTTTTTTTAAATTTTCGAAAATGATGTCTTTCATGATGTATCAGACAGTATCGAGTAATTATCTCAGAAGCAAAATGTCGTAAGAGAAGTTAACATTGACAATGTAAATAATGACTTAATATCTATATGTGCAAGAATTAGTACCAATGAAAATAGTTTTGTCAAGCAATTCTGATGAAGACTTTTCAATTTTAACTGATATATTTCAGACGAGATTCGAAAATGGACTATTAATAACTCTTTGAGCCATTTTGCTTTAAACGGTTTGTTGAAAATTCTAGTGAAATACGGCCATGATCTATCAATTGAGGCTAGAACTTTACTTTGAACTCCCAAACAAGTAGATATTGTGCAAATGGAATCGGTACATTATTATCGTGCAGGTACACAACGTGCACAATACCGGACTCGATGGAGAAGTTACCATGGAGGCATTGGCGGATATTTGTAATATATATGTATTATATATATATTATATATATATGTATATATATATATAGTATTACCATTATGTATTACTACTATGTATTACTTTTATTTTTTTATTTATTACTATTAATGTACTTTCATATGCTACAAATCATTTATATGCTACAAAATGTTTTTACATTTATACATGGTATTAGTATTTTATGTATTACTATTATTATTTTAATTTACACTTTATACATCGTATGCTTTTATCATTTATACGTAGTGTTAGTATTTTACGTATTACTATTATTATTTTAATTTATACTTTATGTATCCTATGTTTTTATCATTTATATGTAGTATTATATATTACGTATTACTATTTTAATTTACACTTCATATATCGTATTTTAACATTTATATATACGTATTATATAGTACTAGTATTTTAATTTTCACATTATCGTATGTTTTTAACATTTATACTACTGTTACTATTAATTTTATGTACGCATGTATGTATGTATTCTATCTCTATATCTGTTGATAAAAAAATAAAATTATGTATTACTACCTATGTATGTATTCTGCTCCGTACATAAGTTGTAACAAATAATTATGCATTTTGTATACTGCAAACCAGGATGAATGGAGAATAATAAAAAATATACTTATATATTTATAGTATAATATATATATATATATATATTGTGATATATATATATTGTGACATTTATATCGTCTATCACAAGTCTTTTGACTTGATCGAAAATAGTGCGGTATTTTTGTCCTACGTCCTCCTGTCGCAGAAGATAAGCGCTTGTCACGGTTTTTGGACGATTTTCGCTATTACGTTTCACCAAGTATTATTTTCTCTTGAGCGTTTCTTTAAAATTTTTGGCGGCTGCGCAAAACACTGTTACGATGAAGCTGCATCTCACCACCTCCAGCGGATGTCGAGAAAAGGACAGGAAACACACTTGCGGAGACACGAGGTCTACCAGAAGGGTGAACACACAAGTGACACCTCTTTACTCTTTACTATAAAATTCTATTGTGAACGTGTGATCCTCTTGTCGGATTCTTTCTAAGAAATTGTCCAAAAAAGGAACGAGACATGTGGTATGAGAGGATAATATTACTCCTTGCCTATCAACCGAACATGAGGACCTCACTGCCGATGCCGCAAGGAGGACTGCAGGACAAAGACTCCCTGCTGCGAAAGAGGAAATCGGCGGAAGATTATTATCATTACATCTCTGAGAGGCTCTTGAGTCCGAATGACGCAGAGGAAGGCTTATAAGCAACTGCTAAAGATGCCCGCCATTAGTCATATCCCGCGCCGACTCTAGAGCGCGACGCGACAGCGACGGTGCATAGAATCTGCAAGAGAGATCATAATCAATCAAAGAGCGATGAGACTTATCACGTGGGTCTGCGATGCTTACGCGTTCCCAGAAGAACCCTGAGCCGGCACTTGTGCTATGGCACATAGATAACAATATAGAGAGAGAGAGAGAGTGCGGATACAGAAGTGAGGATACAAAATAGCCGAAGCCATTAACGATGTTAAGTTGAGAAAGCTACTAAAGGGAGGATTCTGTGAGATGAGCGTAGCGTACCGTATTGTAAAACCGCCGATTTCCCGATTGGAGAGATCGCACAAATCCGCGAATAGATTACTTCTTATTAGTTTCGTTAAGATGGAGATTGTTGCGAGGAACCGCCGTCATAGCAGGCGCGTAGCGCGTAATCATGCCATCTC
>Ga0157364_1003512_pt1 | contig 15209 bp, 13 predicted proteins | sample AttsexASBM2_FD_111476 | JGI IMG/M metagenome (GOLD analysis project Ga0157364, IMG submission 111476) | Fungus gardens microbial communities from leaf cutter ant in Ribeirão Preto, State of São Paulo, Brazil - Atta sexdens ASBM2 | ecosystem: Host-associated > Fungi > Mycelium > Unclassified ... | reverse complement strand
TAATATTATAATGGATATAATGTTGTAATTATACAATAATAAATATTATAATTATACGACGCAAAGGAAAATAAGAAATATAATCCTCTAAATAATATCACTAAACATAAGTGTAATAGTTTTAATAAAATTTATCAGTAACCTTCATAAACGTAGAGACAGTAAAACAAGCACAAGTATTGCGCACGATAGCATCAACAATTTCGCCTGCACAGATTCCAACTGCCCAATTGTGATAGCCTTTCTTAAGGATCAATTCATTATCGGTATTGATAACTTTCGCATGTAAATCGTTCCAGGATTCCGGATCCGTTCTAGTGCCGATCTCTTTATTTATATCTTTTAAAGGCATGCCCATTACCGCAACAGCGGACCAGACCGGTACTAATATTATATATCAAAATATTTAATTAAATATTTTGTCATAAAATCTTTTCGACTTCTCTTTTTATAAAGCTATGAAGAACCATATAAAGTCGAATTTTGCAATTTAATTCTTAAAATATTGTAATAAATAAAATTATCTCTACTTCAACTGCATTACAGTACATATATCAAAACAAATTTTTATTTAGCTTTGTTATGAATATCGTAATTACATTGCGATTATTATAATTACAATATTTTAATGCTAATTACCAGAAGCTGGTCCGCTCTCGCCAATGATTAACGCTTGAACCGCATTTGCTGAAAGTCCGAGTTTTTGAGCAATAAAATACTGAAATCTGCAGCTGTCTAAAAACGTTCCCAATCCTATAACACGATTTGGTGGAAATCCAGACAGCTTCATAGCAATGTATGATAGAATATCAACTAAATAACATGATTAAAATAATTATTCATGTATTATACTATACTTGTGTAATGTTCGATTAAAATTGATCAATTTCGAATTATAATGCGTTTAAAATATCTTAGAGAAATATAATCATAGAGGAGCATGTTGCATTAACATGTTGCTATTTATTAAATATATAAAATGTTTTATATAAAATATATTAAATATATAAAATGCTTATTAGAAAAAGCCAGACGATATATATGTAATTTCTAATATGGCAAAATATTAAATGCATAGTAGGTAATAAGAGTGTACCTGGCTTTGAAAGAATGAGAAGAATGCTGTTCGGCGCGTATTTGGAAACGTTAGGAATGACGTCCTTGAAAATTTTCAGATTATGCTCTAGATAATCGGCTGACCGCAGATCTTCACGAGACTGGCTTCCAACTGTGATCACGCATACCATTGCATCTCTGGCACAAGCATAATCTGTCGGAGCGTAATACATATTGGATGATTTATCGCTTCACAGAATTTTATTTGTTTTCATTTGTTTTGCTGCTTTTACACGAGAGATGTATTTGTAAGAAAAATAAATCTATTCTAAAAGATGTATTTGTAAAAAAAATAAACCTATTCTAAAAGATAACCCATTCTCTCTATATTCAAAAATCGGGAAAGAATATAATATGATACAATAATTATAAAATACTCTTAAATTTTTATTAGCTTTATTCCCAGGAAGAAATAAAAATCGACGTGGATCCGATTTTTATTTCTCATGCATTAGTGATACTATCATTTATCAATTGATAATTAATTTCTAGATAAGCGTGTCGCTTGTGCGTTCATCTTACGGCACCACATGAAATCATATACAATTCATCTTAATTTTAATAACTCGATTTCATTCAACGCAGGCAATAACGCGGATGTTACCTCTGGCGACCTTATCGTTAATCGCAATCGCGCTATTTAGTTATCGAACGTTAAAGCGTGGTCGTTTTGAAATAATTGCTCGTTACTCGCGGACAGTGTAATGACGGTCTCGCTATTTTTCTGCAGCCTCCTCCCATCGGGCTTCACCTTTGGTACCGACAATTCTGGGATTGCCGAGGTATGCTGCCGCATGGCTGATGTCATCTGCTTCCGCCTTGGCAAGATCCTCGTTCACATCTATGAGGACGAGCTCGGAGGCAAGGCGCTGCGAAAAAATCACAAAGGGATGAATGGTTGAACAGGAATAGTAAACAGAGAAGCTAGAGAGTAATTAACGGCAACTAGTTGCTGCCCAGCAGGCAGCATTATTACGCACTTCGAATCGTTATGCAACAAGAGCATCAGATCCTCCCCCCCGGGAATCACATTAAGAATGAATGCGTGATCAATCGCACTGTTTGCAAAGTCCTCTAATGCGAGGAATCGTTAAGATCCGATCAAAAAATAGTGTTGAGAAGTGCGTTATTTTCGGGAGAATTCACTATGTCGATTTCGCTTCATCGTGATTGCCGCCAGTGTCTAGTGACACAAACGATGTCTTGCGCAGAGCGATAACTCATTCATGAATAATTATGGGACCGGTACGGCTTCTTCTTGTCGGGGAACTACCGTTTGTCCTACCTACGACAGTCGCTACAAGATTTTCAGTCGTAGCGACCGCGTTCCTTATGAACTGTCAAACGAGCATGAAGAATGCTTCTACGACCTCCTGTCCACGTGCTTCATTTTTCTCCCGCAATCATGGTTTCTTCGTATATGTTGGCTATTTGTTTCCCCATGAATTTTTTATAGTTTCATTAATGTAGCATACACTAAGGATATCCAGGAATATCGTAAATGTAACGTTATACGAATCCGTGAAGTGTGGCAAATGGCACGGCAAACGAGTGGTATAATAAGGGACCACTGGTAATCTATATTCGTTTTTCAACGATAGATCATTAAGCTTCGAGCGGTTCTAATTTGTGCAGGTTAATTTAATGGGGGGGTTAATTTAATGGTATAATGGGATATTCGGACGATCATGTAAATCACCGTAAAATGGACATTATTCTTCTAGGGCCATCGCATCGCATATAAATGCGTTTTTGTAGTAATGACGACGAATAGTGTATGTTACATGATGTATGTTAATACTTTACGTTATATATACACTTTAATATGCTTGTATACGAACAGATGGACGTATTTTTCTCAGACACATGGTGTTTTCACACTTCACGTTAAGACAAACGGCGGACTAACTACAAAACGACTTCTCAATTTATTATGTTGAATTCTTCTGCTTCCGATTTATTATTGTACATCACTTAATTATCATACTTTATCAAGCGTGTCTTCTAAAAGGTGTAGAATATCGTGAACTGTTAAAACTTTTGAATAGATCCGTCACTTTTGTTTCGCAATAATCGTAAGCATATAATTTTCACTGTGCTTATTATATTTTACTTATACTTATTATATTTTAATTACAAATACTAAATAGTAAATTTCTTTTTAATATTTTAGATTTCTTCTTCTTTTCTGTATTATTTTTATTTGCATAATAAAAGTCTTATCAATTTCTTTTAATCGAATAGATATGTTTTTTTAATGTAGATAAAAATATTTTTAAGATGTTCTTTTCAACGTATTGCACAGAAAATTATCAAGAAATATTTCACACAAAAGAAATAATGTTTGATTATTGGATTATATATTAATGTATATAACAAAATGTTAGACTTCATAATTAATATGAATGTAGAAGACAGAATAAATATTTTTGATCAGTTTCTTGTCTTCCATACTGATCTATATTTAAATAATTACATAGCTGTAAAAACAGTCACCATTGTAAACCAGAAATATTATTATTAGGAATGTATTTTAGCAATGCCGAAATGCAGGTAATAGTCATTTTTCATTAAGCCTTGAAACATTTATTCTTGTCGTGATAACACGATGAGAAGTTTGAGAGCAAGTTTTAATTTCCTTATTTTATCGAATCATTTAAATGCTCACAATTTCTCACTATCTGATACTCTGTCCATAAGATGACATAACTACTTGCATATTATCGATGTAGATATACCAACGAAGTAGCTTTCGCCGAAGGTTCTGCCCATATAATTTGCACAGCTTGATACGAGCCGTCCAACATATGTGTCACAATGAGACAAGAAACTGAGAGAACAACAAGAAAAAAGATGTCTGACACGCTACAGTTGTGAAGAATTTGGGTAGATTCACAAGGTAGACGGCAAACTGTAGCGATCATAATTTCGTACTTTGCGATGATCTCGTTGATGCAATCTGCCATGCTGCAATGTAAAGTGCAGCAGCACGACTCGGTCATATCTTTCACTTCTTGCTCTTCTTCTTGAAACGCTTCTTCCTTTTTTTTTCCGGCAGCGTCTTTTGCTGCCGAACGTTCCGGTAATCAGGAGATCTTCATGGTCATGTCAGATAAGCGCCATCAAGATTTCGAGTTTCATAGTTTCGCAGTCTTAAATAATCTATATTGGCTAGAATACAATTACATGTTTCATATATTTCTAATTAATACACGTTCCGAATTTTTATAAAGACTAAGGAAATCATTTGTCAAAAGAATCAAGGAAGCAATTTTGAGAAAATCCATAGTAATAATTGACATGGAACGCAGGCAATTTTCCTCAAAAGCTATTATCATGTATATACGGATAACGGATTTCATTTATTTCTAATTAGTATACATTTCTAATTTTTATAAAAATTAAGGAAGTCATTTGTCATTGTCAAAAGAATCAAGGAAGCGGTTTTGAAAATCTATAGTATTAATTTTATATGGAATGCAAGCAATTTTCCTCAAAAGCTGTTATCATGTACGATAACGGGTTTCCTAATATCCTAGTTATTCTCGGTACTATCCTGACTCCTCCTCGATAATATACACGATAAATTCCACTATATATTATTTAGTCTCTCGATATACACCATAAGTCCGGCCAACGAGAAGTCTATCGTCCGTCAGTTACGCCCTCTGCGTCTGATCGCATGCACACACCATTGTTTGCCCTCGTAAATTTGCGGAAACCGAAACCTAGAATTAGTCGCCCACATTTATTACCCTCTACCGAATGTACTCAACATATGGATACAACACTAGCTGTTGCACCTTGCAGTCCACAATGCGTTCCGTCTAACAGTTAATTTTCCTTCTTGATGCAACAGATACGAAATTATGCCTAAGCAATACAATGGTAATATATAGTTTCATTTAGAATGTTACAAACAATTTCATATTTCTCATTTTCCATTATTACATAATCGGGACTTGTTAAGACCAAAAAGTAAGTCTATGCGCAACTGTTCCATGAAATTTTTAAAAAGCTTCTAAGCATCATAAAATCTTCTTAAACATCCTTCATAAAATCTTAAATCAACTACTATTATATTGCAATACTATTTGTATTCATTTCGCGAGGATTTCAGACGAACGATGTTATAAATTGCAGTCTCTCTCTATAGTTGCTAACATAAATCAGTCAGTTAGAGCCGTCTTGCGGGGGCGCATTGGCCGACGTGTAAATGCTCGCGTTACGATCCGATAACGAGCGAAAGGTTCGGCCCACTTCTCTACATCTTCTATAGTCTTCTTCCTGCCATCTCCTTTCCTCTTTCATGTTTCACCTTACTTCTTCTTATAGCCGAATTCCCTCTTCTGGTCTTCCGTGGATCATTTGCATAATAGCCTTTTTGAGCCGGCACACACGTACACACTAACGAGCCTATATTCAGGAGCCCCTGTAGACCTGCAGATATACTCGTGCACGAACCTACACATGTTAGGGCATTCCTTGGCTTGTCCTTTGTTGGGTGCAACTCGAGGGTATATCTCCCGAGGTCCAACATGTAGCATTATATCTTTGATCCTCGACGAACAAATACGAATTACTGCTCGAACCATGTGGACCGGCGCTATGTCTCATTCACTCGATATCATTGTGGATATGTTTAGATTGACGTATCGAGTACATTATCGTATCATCTAATGGAATGAGACACGGATCTATTACGCACACGTGCATTAATCAATGTTGATATATCTTCGAAGTATATAAATTATACATCAATGAAGTAATAATATATTAATATTGACGTTGACTTATATGCATCAGCATTTTTACGAAGTTAATGGTAATTTATGAAATGTATATCAAAATATTACACTGTTAAAAAATGAATTATAAATTTATAGAGTATGCATCTAGAATTAATCTGCGCGAATTAATTTGTAAATAAATTTTTATACTTACATAATATTTATCATAAAGGTTATAAAAAGTATAACAATTTTTTGTTCATTATGTATGTGCCATCATATATTTAATATGTACTGCTATATTTTATAAAATAATTAAATAATTAATCGTTGTTATAATAAAAATTCATAGCGTAAAAAACTAATTAAAAAATCAAAATGATACGAAAGGTTAGAAATTAGAAAAAAAATCGAAAATTCACCAACTTTGAATAGAATCGCTATAGCGACCGCAACACCCTTAGGCGCACTGCCCACGACGACGACCTTGATACGATGGCCATCCACAAGATGTTCTGCTTGTTTGGCTAGTAAAACAGTTACCGTGTTGCTGGCTACCTCAGGTGATTTCTTTCTTGTTTCGGTCATATCCGCGATACACGGATATTCTTCCACTTCGAGGTATAATACCAAATAATTTAGGCAAACCAAAAATCGCTTGACATCGTGAATATTTCTAATTGAAACTACAAAATTTGACGTATCGTCATTAAAATTTACATAAGATAGGATACGTCTGGAAAAGCAGACAGTCGAAAAAAATATCTTTGACAGGAGATGAATGAAGTTGACAACGGAAATGTAGCAAGTAGATTTACTGTCAATTTGAAATGGCTACATAAAATGGTATATGCAATAAGGTGATTATATTGGTTCTGTATGATCGAACGTGAGAGAACTCTCTCTGCCTTTCGTGTTCAATATACATATCTCGTACGCTCATAATGTACTATATGTACGAGATGTGAACCTCAAGTTATCTTGTAGCGGGAGATATACAATCCGATTAACACGTTCGATCACAGATGAAAAGATGCTATCGATAAATTCAATCGTGCCGTACAGAATCAATTATAATCGAAAAGAATGCTCGTTATACAAAAAGGTAAATGCTCAGGACAGATGTAGAGGCGAATCGCCAATTGGACGTATCATTCCTATGATTTTCGTTTTTCTGCGGATAGAAGGTCGTAAAATTGATCGACAGCTGCTACGAAGCACAGGTGGGATGCGCTGCGTTCCTGGAGAGATACTGCCAATTTGTATTTTACAGGATATTTGAGAAGGGATCAAAAAGCGATTCTTAGAAATCGACTCTTTTATTTCTTATAAACTTCATTAATTCAATTTACTATTCTTTTTCTTATTATAAAAGTGTAATTCTGTTTCATCCCAATAATTATTCAATTTCTATGATTAAAAAAAATACATATTTTATATATATATATATATATATATATATATATGTGTATATATATATATAAAACTGTATATGTATAAAAATACAACGACTTTACTACACAACAAGACTTAAAACTAAAAAAAGAGTTGTAGTTTAAATTATCCAATCTCCTTTAGCCGCAACTCTCAACCTTATATTCGCCTCTCAATCTTATACTCGCATGCAATGGAGAGTGCATTTTCATCCGCCCTTTCACCTTTCCACTACATCGTTCGGTTGCGTAAATCAAAATTCGATCGAGTAAAAAAGAAACGATAATAAGCTCCGCACGCGTGGAATATTGTAGCGTGTACCGTTCGCAGGCAATCTTAGGAGAACGTGGCTGGTTTAATTTTCCAGGAAGTCGAGTTTCACTCATATATCGTTTATTATGACGATCGAATGTACGCACGCAGAAAACTGGTTACCGGGTGCAGCATTGCCCTTATTGATGAAGATGTATTCTAAAACGTCGTTCCTTCTCTTCATTCCGTTTCCTCTTCCTCGCTATTTCCGCGTCACATATCCGTTCGCATTCATTCACATCCGTTCGCAAGTCCTTACGTTTTTCGCTCTCCTCTTTTTCTCGGTCTACCGGTCTACCGGTTGTCACTCTTTAATGTCGTTTGATTCGCGAAGAATGCCACACTCACGTAGCACATCGCGGATGCTGTCGGCGCATCGTTGTATCGCCGTCTTTTCCTGATCGTTCAGCTTCTGTCGCACCGTGGTGTACACACCTTCCCGACCGAGAACACAGGGTACCGACATGTACATGTCTTTATCGGTCCCATGGATACAACTCTGTGAACAGAGATTCCTCGATTTTGTTTTTCCCATCGTGTTTTAATCGACACATATGCGAATAAATACACCTGAGAACGCTTTTTTTAAGGTACAAAAATAAATACTTTACTTGTGAATGAAAAAATTATCATTATCTTATAACTATTATATGCAAATTCTTTTCTTTCATATTCAATTCCTAATTAATTATCCTGTAATTTATGCTTCAACCAATTAGTTCCAGAAAAACTATAATATTGAATTTTTATACAACTCCAATGTGTCTTAGAATTAAATTAATAATGCGTTTAATTTTAGAGTAATATTAGCAATAAGCTATTAAAATCTATCTAAATTCATTCAATAATTTTACTAAATGTGTTAATCTTGATGATATCTCTCACTTGTATATACGTCGACACTGGCAACACGACTTTAGTATTCCTGACGATGGCATCGACGATCTCAGCAGTGCAGAAGCCGAGAGCCCAGCAGTTCGGTCCTCTTTCACCCTTCTTCCGATTAAGCACCGTGTCGCTGCAAACACAACACGTAGATTTTATTACTTCCTTAAATTTTCTCAAGAATATTCAGTGATCTTAACCACTGACATTTTATTTACAGCTTCGGAAATGTCATGCCACTTCTCGGGATCATCCGCCTCTCCCATTTGAGGGTTTATGTCTCGTATCTTCGTGCCCGCCACGTGAACGCTCGACCATATGGAAACTATAGTGAAACGACAGATGTTGGAGAAAAAGAAATGTCGTTAACTGTTAGGTTGTTTACAATATAACTATAGTATGTGTAATACTTTTCAGTATGAATAATATCTATGGAAAAATCTCGTCTGTGTATTTATGACGTTTAGAAATACTCCAATAGATACAATTATTAATGTAAAATAGTATCTAAGAAAATCTTATCACTAACTACTACTAACAAATGTACAACAAATATAACTGCTATAACATAAATACATTTTATATCTATATTATATTCAGTACTTGCTAGAATTACTCGCGAATCTATGTAAAATTAATCAAATACCAGATGTGTCGCCCTGTGCACCGATACTCATGCAATTGATTGACGTTCGCGCCAGTCCCAACTTCCGACTCAGTAAATCCTGAAACCTGCAGCTATCAAGCAGAGTTCCCGTGCCAAGCACTCTGCTTGAAGGAAATTTGGACAACTTCCAGGTGACGTACGACATCACGTCGATCGGTTGAGACGCAACTAATAAAACCGCCTTACAAGCCAACTTTGCAATTGTAGGAATGATTTTCTTGAATATCTCGATGTTGTGTTTGATATTGATCTCCTCTTCAAGTTTCTTTTCACAAACCGCAATTACTACTACCGCCGAATCTTTTACCTTGTAGATATCTAAAATACAATCAATTATTATTCATAGATCTGATCGTGGAATGGTGATTTCTAGATACGTGTGTATTTTAATATTTTAGCCACATTTTCCTGAGAGAGTTAAGGTATAAATCGTTTTGAATCGCTAGAGAAGACACCAATTCACGCGAAAGAAGCCGTAACGGGAAATAGCTTCGTTAAGAATCAGATACGCCTTTCCGGAGAATCTCTCGTCGGAGAACGACGTCTTTATTCAAGCGCGCAATCATCAGCTCCTCGGAAGTGCGTGGAATACAAAACGATGAGAGTGGATAAGAAATTTTCTCCCCTTTCGAGAAAGAATCACCATTGGAAGAGATGCGCTGATAATGACAGCGAGGAAGACAATCCGGCATGGTCGGAAAAATAAAGAGTACAGATCCGAGGTAACACCTTCACAAAATGCTTGTAGTAACACGCAGCGATATCGCAACTATACGGAAGATACATTTACAACGAAGAAAGATGTTGTTACAGATAAGTTGGCAAACCCGTAAAAAAGTCGTCCCACTTGTTCCAGTAATTGCTACCTCGCACGAGACAAGATCAGAAGAATCATTCCGCTATCCTTTATAAAGGTATAAATACGGACGCTACGTGTACGCAATGCCGAGAAAAGTTGAACAAACCGAAATCATTTCTAAGATCAAACGTAGTGCAACTCGATGAGACTACCCACGAGATCAAACCCGATCGTACTACACACTTTCCGTTACTGTCCTGGATTCCCACGAAGAATACAATGCTTTTATAACCAGCCGCTCATCGGATGGGGTAACCGCGCATCGTACGCACGCTGGAAGCAGAAACAGAAAGCCGTGTCGTGGAGCCGATCACGGTCGAGATAAATAAGAGTGGACGAGATTTACGAGAGTGTCCGTGAAAAGCTCGAGGGAAACGTTCGTCCAGTTCACCAGCATATAAGCGACCGGCGATGTAGATGAGAGTAGAGATTAAAGGACAGGTCCGAGGGAATTCTGGCCTCCAAAACTTGCTGCTAACTCAAAACCCACCTATGCGAGAACGTCGTTTCTGAATCGCTGCACGTTGACAGAGATCCCTTGACGCGGACAGCCTAACGGATCGTTGATTTGAAATGGGTGTTGATCGGAGCCGATCGTGACACACTGCAGGACGCTCGGCGGATTCATCAGTCTGGATCACGTATCAATCTAAAATTTCTGGAATCTGCTGCCTCGCACCTAACGCGCGAAAGACCTACATCGTCCATGGACGTTCACAACTCGTTGATTCTGTGATTAGAGCACGACGACGAGATCTAAAGTGTTAACCGCTATGACAACTCTAACACTAGCTTTATCTGACACAGATAATGTGATGAGACGTTTTGTGTAAGGATGATATATAGTCAGAAGCAATGGAAAGAAAGAAGAGTTGGATAGATGTAGGTATTGTATAACTGATATAATTTTTTATTTATTGCTATTATATAATATGTAAATATGTATCTTTAGTACGAAAAATACCTGATGTGCCAACTACCAGAGGGCATCCTAGAAAAATACTAGCGTGCTGAATGTCCTCGGCTTCGGCAGAAGCTTTGTCTGAATTTTGATCGATCAAACAGACTTCACTCGCTATCCGCTAAAAAGATTATGTAAAAACAATTAATCAAAGCTTATGATTTATCCCAGGATTTCCGTACAAACTTTAACAAATTTATGTTTTATGACTTGAAATAAAAACAAATATGTAAACAGAGATCCTAAAATACTTTACAAAAAATTTTCATATATACGTGAAGATTTCCTCTACTCTCGCAAAAAAGATGATAAATTCAAAATTATATTGATTCAAACTTGTATTTACATGGACGGATATTATTTTAAAATATAAATTTGTTTTTCTAAAAAGTAAAATTATTTTTTATATTTTTCATTTCATATTTTTGTTATAACTTTTTAATAAAACATTTTAGAATTTATGTTTATATAGCATTTTTTCTTATTTCAGCTTATATTTATTTCAGAATACTGTTAGATTTTGTACGAAAAATTCTAAAACACTCTGCATATAATAGATCTATATATGTTATATACAGACTCTCATCAAAATTGCGATAGCACAAGCCATTCCAACTTTCCTTGCACCCACGATCGAAATTTTGATAGAATGCGGATAGGCATCGCACGGGTCCAACTGTGTCGTTATTAAAGCATTTTTCGTAGTGGTTATGAGCGGAGTTTTATCAGCCTATTAAACATACGTTGTTCTATGTCATAACTATGCCTACTTGATAATCTACATTTTATATCGGTAGAAATATCTCTACTGTCATAAGCAAGCATCATTTCTCTTTCTAGATTTGAATTCATTTAGTTGACGAGACACGAAAGAGCATTATCCCCGTCTTACATCATCGCATTCGGTTTCATCTGGCACTTTGCTGTCGGCATTGCTGTCCCCTAGGATATCATTCTTTTTAGATGTGTCAGATCCTTCGTCAGCCATGCTCCAATCGTTGTTGTTAGATTACCGAGCAGCTGCATGAGCAGTACATTTAATGAGAACACGATTCCGTCGTCTGTGTACTTTAGTAACTATGTATGTAATCACCCTGTTCGTTCGAGACGTATTAACGTTTTAGATGTATCAACCGTTGTTTCATCATCCTTATTACCTCAATCGCGTGACTTCCTTTTCCTTGTGTTATTAACTTCGATCGACGCGGTGGTCGCAACTTCTCACTGGAGCTTATAAATGAATAGCGATCGAGTCGGTGCTCACGCTTATGCAGATCCGGATCGACCTACGCAGAAACGAGTCATCGGTTTTTGAGGTGAATCGGGTATATCGCCGTTATGAGGAAGAGAAAACGTCCGCGAAGAAGAGGTAACCGCTCGCGAGAAGATTCCGATTGGAAGAATAACGGTGGAACTTATCCGCGCACTTTGCTGTAAATTAACTGCAGGTAGTCGTAGAAATGCAAGTAACTCTTCGTACCACCCGTCGCGTTGGTGTTCCATCGGTACGCTCCCGCGCACATATACTCTCAAACATCTCATGCACGTGGTTGCATATAATATGCGTATACACGCGTAAAATACTCTGTTATGCCGAGACCTATTAGTTGATCATAGCGAACGAATATGATTTTAATGACTGTTCCGAATGAAATAATTAACCCCTATGGCATACCTACATGCTAAATCACACGAGACTTTCTCGATCGTTTTCATACGAAGGATTTCTATTAAAATCCTGAAAACAGATTTTTCCTTAAAATAAAATACTGTCGACTACGACGAAACTTTAACAGCTAATAATGATGCAAAAGTTCTGCGTAATATATTTTATATGTCTAATACATTATACGCCCTCTTAATATTGAGCGTGAAAATAATCGAAGAATTTTATTTATCTTTTCATCTTCAATTTACATCAGCATTTGATAACGTAGTAATTATGCCCGATGAAAATTTATGTAAAGAAAAATTCAAACGTGGCGAAGTCTCATCCAAGTTTCAAGAGAAAAAAAATCGTCTAATTTATCATATATGTTCAAATAAGTGGACAGGAGATTATTAACGTCACCTTGTTATATTATTTTCGAGACAGGCCTAAAGACTCCGGGCAAATCATAATAAAAAAAAAAAAAAAAGAAGAAGCATACTATATATTCTTCCAAATGTACGCGTTGAAAGTAACTCTTTGCGCCTCCGATATAATACTCGAGCGACAATCTTAACCATCTGAAAAGGGACCAGTTAAAAAAAGTAAAACTTTTCCATTTACTTTGGTGCCCGTAGATAAATCATACCTACTGCATTTAGGAGTAGCGGGCGAGGCGTTCCCGGTAGTTTGGCCATCGCGAAGTTTTAACACACATTCGAAGATGGATCTGCCTCTCGAGAGAGGTCTCGTTTTTCACGCGTGGTCCATACGACTGGTCCGATCCCGTGCTCACGGACACATTCAATTTTAGCGTTAATAATTGCTGGGAAAAATGACGATCTTAAACGTGGCCATTCATCAGAGCCGATCGATATTGCGAATGCGCCTTAACGACGGAGAGATACCATCGGCCGTCCCGCTACAAAGTTATTGAATCGCGTCAAATAATATACGAGCCAATAATGTATGAATAGTCCTGCAATTATGGCCCGCCGATCGTATCTAAGGGCATGTTGTAATTTAGTAATCGTTCATTCTCACTGCGCCGGACGGAGAATCGACGAATATATCGATGGATATCGATTGCGGGAGTATGCGATTTTTTTCTATAATTCCAAAATTTAGGAAAAGTAATTGCTATATAATTCGCACAATTCAATAAAGTAAGCTCTCCACGATTACTCGCTACATCATCTGATTCTTTCGCAGCGGCTCGCAGGTTGTTGTAGGTTTGTAATAGGATAATATGTTTTCTATCTTTTTAATGACCCCGTGACACTTGTAACCATTCATAATGCCAGTTAAAATCGGTATCTACCAATTAAACGATTTCCTAATAACATCCACGCCGGATCGGGAAGATGGTAGGATCGGAGGTGAGGAAGTAATTTCGAATCTGACATTTATAGTTAAGCGCTGTGAGTGGGAACGAAGCGCTCTGCTTGCAGATAATTAATTCTCTACCTTAATTAATCATACTATATGAATTTTATCGAACTTCGAGGTGAAGAAACGCGATACGAATTGATACAATATCGTAGGAATTTTCCTATATCTATGACAAAGTCTGCCGACCAATGCCAACATATGTTGCTAATTCTCGCATTTCAAATTGCTATTGTAATTCTGCGATACTTTAAAATGTATTGATGCAAAAGAGACCCCCGTACGAAGACACGAATCGATCGCGATAAAGGCATGATTCGACGATAACAATGTCTGGTAAGGTAAGATTTAGTCGAATGGATGGTGCAAACGAGTCCCCGCTTACCGCGGAGATAATCCTCGAAGGTTGATCGTAAGCAACCGATCTTCTGGTATCCAGACCCAGTCAACCGATCCAGACACCGGCTTGCGCATGCCTTCGATGCACAATGGTAGTATTGCAGCTGATACAAGTATGTTCGCCGTGCAACCGGAATTTTAATTGGCTATTTGTTTGTCCGCTACACTTCGCAGAGCTGCTATTGTCCGCCCTGCCGCAGGAGAACGACCATCACCTCTCCTCTCTCTCTTTCCTTACCTCGTCCCTTCTTCCACACCCTTTCCATTGCTCGTGGTCGTCGCTTCATCGCCCAGTATTAATCTACTTTTAAGAAAGGAAGCATTTCACGCACATACATACACACGCTATCACGAGATCACTTCCTTAATGCGTTAGAATTGTTTGATTTAATCCTTGAAATTGGAAATCTTTTCTCCCAGCACAAACCGGTATAAAAAAAAGATTAGAAATTAATTAAATTTTTCAAATCAAATACATTATTAAGTTTTATATGTTATATAATTTCGTTGTTTACAAAACAATCTGACAAGTATATATAATTTTTATATAACATTACTGATCAATATATTAATAAATACTACCTCATTTTAATACAATATATACACATCATATATGTATGTATATATTTATTAAACCAATTAATGATATCGTATAAAAAATGAAGATTTCATTATTTTCAAAATACAGTTCTTATCTAAATGCATTATTTAATATAATTCCTTATCTCTTCACATTCTTACAAATCTCCGACTCTTACGCCTTTTATGCTTATTTCATAATTTTAATTCTATTATATTAAAATATATTA